>Ga0208259_1000126_pt1 | contig 28742 bp, 21 predicted proteins | sample CryBogCBH22May08_FD_184618 | JGI IMG/M metagenome (GOLD analysis project Ga0208259, IMG submission 184618) | Freshwater microbial communities from Crystal Bog, Wisconsin, USA - CBH22May08 (SPAdes) | ecosystem: Environmental > Aquatic > Freshwater > Lake | place: Crystal Bog, Wisconsin, USA... | reverse complement strand
GGATTTGGTGTCCAGGGAAATCAGACGCAGAATACTGGGGTTTTAAATTTAAAAAAATATTTTTTAAAAAAATATTTATTACATTATTTTTTTTTGTACCAATCAGATACGATATTCGTAGCATAATGACACGACTATGAGTTTATCATTTGAAAATACACAAACAGCATTCGCTTATAAATCTGATAAAGATTTAAAAAAAGCCAAGTTCCTTTTCAATACAATGAGTTATCCTTTGTTTGTACCAATAGGTACAAGAATTACTCCATTTATTTTGAAAACAGGTTTACCAATTCATGGTATAATAAGAGATACTATTTTCAGACAATTTGTAGGAGGCGAAACATTGCCAGAAACAGCCACTATTTGTAACTTACTAGCAAGTTATGGAGTACAGATTATTCTGGACTACGGTGTAGAAGGCAAACAGGATGAAGCTGATTATGAAAAGGCAAAAGTTGTTTTTAAACAAGTAATAGAATATGCTTCAACTCAACCAAACATCCCTTTTATAAGTATTAAAATAACTGGTATAGCTCGTTTTGAATTACTAAATAAATTAAATGATTCTCCAAGAATAAGAAGTGGCATTCATGATCATGAGGAAGAGATGGCAGAATGGGAAAGAGTAAAAGCAAGACTTTTTGAAATATGTACATTAGCTTCAGAAAAGAACATAGGTGTTTTGATAGACGCTGAAGAAAGCTGGATTCAAGATCCAGTAGATCGCTTGGTTATTGAAATGATGGAGACTTTCAATAAAGAAAAAGCAGTTATTTACAACACAATACAGCTTTATCGCCATGACAGATTGAATTTCCTTAAAATGTTCCACAGAATTGCTCGTCAGCGTCACTTTGTTTTAGGTATAAAATTAGTGCGAGGGGCTTATATGGAAACTGAAAGAGAAAGAGCAATTGATAAAAATTATCCCTCTCCAATTCAACCTGACAAACAAAGTACAGATAAGGATTTTGACGAAGCAATTGGATATTGTATTTCTAATATTGACGAAATTTCCTGTATTGTTGCTACTCATAATGAAGAAAGCAACAAATTGGCTTTTGATTTATTAAAAGAGAAGGGATTAGCCCTCAACCATCCACATGTACATTTCTCTCAGTTATATGGCATGAGTGATCATATTACATTCAACCTTGCAAAAGAAGGATGCAATGTAAGTAAATACCTGCCATTTGGCCCTCTTAAAGATGTGATACCTTACTTGATGCGCCGAGCACAGGAAAACAGTAGTATTAGTGGTCAAACTAACAAAGAACTGGCATTGATTAAAGCTGAATTAAAAAGAAGAAAAAACTAATTTATTTATTATAACTACATTATTAAGCCACAATACTTAACTATTGTGGCTTTTTTGTTCTCAATAGCTATGATTATCGTGTGACAAAATAAATGTCAGGGTTATCATAGTTGGGTGATTTATGCTGAATAAACTATTATTAATAAGTATTTTATGTAATTACTGAACACATATATAATCATTATAGTTAAAATAAGCATTGTTCAGAATATTTAGAAGTTGTTTGAGTTATCCAATATTTCGATTATCTGTAGCTAAACACTGCAAATTTTGCAGGTTTAATTCAATGCAAAAGCAAAAAAAGTTGTAAAATAAATAACGAACCATTAGGAACATCAAATGATGAAATATTATAGCTTCTTAAACTAATACCAATTAACATAATGAAATGCTGATAAAACTTGTTTACAAATTGTAGGGTTTAACTCCCCCTCATTCGGAACTATCCCTTACCCAAATTTTTTGTATTAGAAATTCGTTATAGAAGAAACGAAATAAATGCATCGTGTATCATTAACAGATTTTCCTGGATTAGAATTAGGAGATAAGCGTCGTAATGCGCGATTTATATCAATAATCAATAGTATATCAAACCAACCAGGCAGTAGCATACCAAAGCTCAATGAAGATTGGTATGACACAAAGGCTACCTACGAATTCTTTAAAAATGAATCAGTTACTATATCTGCACTTCAAAAAGCAGTGTCAACTTATGGAAGTAATAAGGTTGAAGGAATGAATAGGATATTGATAGCACATGATTTTAGCCAAATTAGTTACGGACATTTAGAAGCGGAAGGGTTGGGATATTTAAAGAATAAAGATTCCAAGGGAATTATTACTTATAATAATAGCCATTTCTGAGAGTGGTATTCCGCTGTCGTTATTATATCAGCAGAGTTTTACCAGACCTTTAGAAAACTATGGCAAATCAGAAGATCGTAAAAAGAAGGCATTTGAGGATAAGGAGAGTTATCATTGGTATCAAGGTATTACCTCGGTCAATGAACTGTTGGGAGATACAATACAAAAGATACATATTGCAGATAGAGAGGCAGATATTTATGAGTTATTTTTTAGTGTCTACGACAACAATACAGATTTATTAATCAGAGCCGTACAAAATCGCAGGATTGAAGGAGGTAGTACATTATGGGAAACATTGTCAGCCCAGAATGCTGCCGTTGAAATTGATTTGGAAATACCAGATAAGACAGGAAAAAAGAAATCTGTAATAAGAGCAGAAGTGCGTTATAAGGATGTAGAAATCTTACGTCCTAAATATAACAGTAGTCAATATGAAAAAGTATCAATGACAGTAATAGAACTACGTCAGGTATCTGAAAAACAAGCATGGCAGGAAGAAATATTACTTTGGAAATTGCTAACAACCTTATCAATTGAAAATGTAAACGATGCATTACAATGCGTAAAATGGTATTGCTTCAGATGGCTGATAGAGCGCTTTCATTATGTAATGAAAAGTGGAACAAAAATTGAAGAGCTGCAACTACATCAGGCAAGTTCATTGCAAAAAGCAATACATATTTATAGCATAGCAGCTATGCTGATAATGCAGATGGTTTATCAGTCAAGAGAGACACCAGATGTAAGCTGCGAAGTAGTTTTGACAAAAGAACAATGGGCTGTACTATATATACTAAAACATAAAACAGCAATACTTCCTGAGCAACCGCCTACATTAGGGGAAGCAGTTAAATGGATAGCAAGATTAGGTGGACATCTCGGAAGAAAATCTGATGGTCCTCCAGGACTAAAGACCGTTTGGTTAGGGTATCAACGTATTTGTGATGCTGCCAATATATCAAACCATTAATCAAGAAAATTTGGGTAAGGGATAGCCTTCGGAAAGGGGTTGGGAGTATGGTTGTAAAAACGGATAATTATCTGGTTCATTTAATTAACTACTTACACACTTTTTTAGACTGTACCCTTTATTGGATAATACCCCCTTCAACGATAATATCAAAACCCATAACACTGACTTCGACTGCCATCGTGTCCCCATCGATCCTTTTTTTAGCTGTATCGTATGTCTTAAAAAAATACCAGCTTACATAATAAAATGCTGAAAAAAGTATTAGTAGATCTTTAGGGGGTGAAGTTGAAAATTCAGCCAATTATTCAGTCAATTGGTATAAATAAGATATAAGTAACCTTTATTATAAATGTAATACCATATTAAGGCATAAAAAAACACCCACTACAAATGTAGCAGGTGTTTACTATTTTGAAAATTGAGTCTCTTATTTGTGATCCTTAGCGCCTAAAGCTTTGTCTTTTCCAAAATCAACTAGAATTGGAGCAGCTACAAAGATAGATGAGTAAGTACCGGTAATAACCCCGATTAACATTGCAAAGGAGAATCCTCTAGTTACTTCACCACCAAAGATGAACAGGATTAATAGTGTTAAGAACACCGTTAATGAAGTCATTATTGTACGGCTTAAAGTATCATTGATCGCTTTATTGATGATAATTCCTTTATCAGCTCCACGCATAATACCACTGTACTCACGAATTCTATCGAATACAATTACGGTATCATTCATCGAGAAACCAATTACAGTTAGAACCGCAGCAATAAAGTGCTGATCAATTTCCATTGGGAATGGTACAAATTTTCTTGCGAAAGAGAATACAGCCAATGTAACTAAAACGTCGTGCAACAAAGATACAATTGTACCCATTGAATAACGCCAGTCTCTGAATCGGATGAATATATAGAAACAAATTGCTAATAAAGAAAGGATAGTAGCCCATTGTGCACCCGATTTCAAATCTTCTGAGATAGAAGGTTGTACAGTTTGAGAACCTACCTTAAATTTAGAATCGAATTCTGCATAAGATGTTCCTGCAGGTAAATGCTTTTGAAGACCAGAATATAAAGCAGCTTCAACTGTAGAATCAATATTCTTACCGGTTTCTTTAATCAAATATGCTGTAGTGATATCTAATTGATTACCATCGGTACCAACGGTTTTGATGATAGGAGCATCTTTAAAGATAACTTTTAATTCATCTCTGATAGCTTCGGTTTCTTTGCTTACATCTTTACCAAATTTGATAGAATAACTTCTTCCACCAGCAAATTCCACACCCTGATCGAAACCATTGAAGAATGATCCAACACCCAATAATAATACTACGATAGAGATACCATAAGCCACTTTTCTATATTCAATGAACTTGAAGTTTGCTTGTTTAAATACCTTTTTAGAAACGGTAGTAAAGTATTCAAAGTGACGATTTTTATTCATGTAAAAGTCCGTCACTAAACGAGATACCAGGATACCACAGAACAAAGACAATACAATACCAATCATCTGAGTGGTTGCGAAACCAAGTACAGGGCCTAGACCGAAGTAAAATAAGATTGCAGCTGTCATGAAGGTAGTAACGTGCGCATCCAACACAGGCGCAAGAGAACGTTTGTAACCATCGGTAACCGCATTGTGATACGTTTTACCTTTCGTTAATTCCTCCTTGATCCGCTCGAAGATGATTACGTTTGTATCAACGGCCATACCAATGGTTAGTACCAGACCAGCAATACCCGCAGCAGTCAACGTAAAGCTTAAGGAGCTAAGGATACCTACTGTAAATAGTAAGTTGAGTATTAAGGCAATATTAGCAACCCAACCAGCAGTGTTGTAGTAAACTAACATTAACCCAAATATTACTAAGAAGGAGATTAAGAAAGCAAGTGCACCACCATGGATAGCTGCTTTACCTAAAGTTGGTCCTACAATTTGTTCCTGAACAATACGTGCAGGAGCAGGAAGTTTACCACTCTGTAATATTTCTGATAAATCCTGTGCTTCTTTAATGGTAAAGCCACCTCTGATCTGAGAAGTACCGGTAGTGATAGGCTCATCTACACTTGGCGCAGAGTATACTACATTGTCCAATACGATAGCGATTGCTTTCTGGTTCTCGTTAGCAGCTTTGGTAGTCATTCTACCCCAGATACCAGTACCAGGACCATCCATATTCATACGGATAACCGGGTTTGAACCATCATAATCCTGTTGTGCATCTTTTACATGGTCACCTTCCAGTTCAGCCTGTCCGTTGTCCAATGTTTTGATTGCATACAGGTTAAGGATGTTTCTAGTTTTAGGATCGTCGCCACCAGAAGCTTTACCATAAAGGAAAACTAAATTGGAAGGCATTAAGTTTTTAACGATTTCCAGACGTAAGTAACTATTTAAAGTACCAGTATCTTTAGATTGAATATAACCTAAAGCACCTGGGAATACATACTTACCCGCTTTTTGATAAGCTTGAACAGGTTGTAATATTTTCCAGATAGGATATTCGTTCTTTTTCAGTTTTGCAGTATCTTTAGTAACAGTAGCAACTGCTTTAGAAGTTGTATCTTTTTTAGCAGAATCAACAGCAATACCACTTAAGTATTTCTGTACTCTGATATCCGCTTCTTTCATTTTCTCACCTATATCAGCAAGATTATATACTTCAAAGAACTGAAGGTTTGCAGTTGACTGTAAGTAATTTCTTACTCTAACAGGATCGTTAGCACCAGCCAATTCGATGTTGATAATACCTTTTGCAGGATCTGGATTAATGTTTGGAGAAGAAACCCCAAAACCATCAATACGAGTACGCATGATACGTAAAGTATTGCTGAAAGCTGTTTTGGCTTGTTCTTGTAAATAGTTTACTACTTCTTGTTCTGAAGAAGTATATTTTATTTTAGTACCACTCTTTGTAATAAAGAAAGGAGCAAGATTACCAGATGGATTAGCTGCATGGTATTCAGCTACGAACAAAGTAATCAAATCGGCACCACTATTTGCTTTTTTAGCCATAGCAGATTCGATAGCCTTGTTGAAAGCAGGGTCTTTGGTGAAATCAGCCAAAGACTTGATTAATCCATCCATTCCTACTTCAAGTGTAACGTTCATACCACCTTGTAAATCAAGACCAAGATTCAATTCTTTGTCTTTAGCATTCTTGTAAGATGTGAAGCCAAACGGACCAATCTTGTCGTCAGAAGTACTATCAAGAAGTTGTTTTTTTCTTGATTCTACTAATTGTTTTGTTGTACTTTCGTCAGAAGCAGGAAAATGACTTTTAACCCAACTTACTGCTTTTTCATTCATAGCACTTTCGTGATTATGAACCCATAAAGTGAAGGATAACTGGTACAGACAAATTAGAATAAGGGCAATCGCGAAGAAGCGCACTAAACCTTTCAGTTGCATATATAAACTGTTTAACTTTTTTTTGAGAGCGGCAAAGATAGGGGAATGGATATAATCAGCATACAAGTTATATGAATTTGAAGGTAGAAAACTTTAAATGTTGATAAACTGAAAGCAGCCGAAATGATAATTTTGTCCAAACACTATCTGTATATTTATTTAAATAGAGTGGAGTTTTTATAGATTGCTGCTTGAAAACAGTGTTTTTCAATAGTTTTTCAGGACTAGGTTCAGTTAACCCTCACATTATTAAACTATAAACCAAAAGTATCTCCTGTATTATAAATGAAAAGTAGACACTTTTTAATATTTAAAATATTAACCAATTTAATTATCCCTTAACATTTAAAATAAAAAGATAGAAGGTAACAAAACAAAAACAGGCTGCTACTAATGTAACAGCCTGTTGTATAATTTTTACTATATTTCTATGCACCCGCTACCGCTAAAGTAGGTAAGGTCATGTTCATAATAGTCTCTTCTAATACATTTAGTTCCTCTTTCATCTCATCAATGTACTTGTCAGTTTCCATTTTCAGAGAAGCACTCATTTCTTTATAATACTCAACACCTTTTAAAAGGTTGGTTTTAATATTCTTTAAATAGCGAACTTTATTGGCGTTTGCATTATCAAAATATTTATTCAACTCTTCTTTCAGGTAATCCGCATACAAGTTCAATTCATTTACGAACATATTAGAACGTTTTACAGAATTAAGCAAGTTTACTCGACCATAAATATGGTCTACCATTTGTTTCAAAGTATGAACGCCAGAGAAGTAAGCGAGATTAGGGCCAGGGCAAACTACAACTGCACTTGAGCCATGTGCAGGTGATATGTTTTTCTTTAGTAAAGCTGGTGCTCCTAGTCCTTCACACAGACAATCTTTTATTGTGATTGCATCCATTTCTGCTTGTAACACTTCAGTAGGAAGATTTTGTTCCTGCAATTGCTTCAACTTCAAATGTTGATACTGACGGGAAGCAGAACAGATTGGCTTCTCGGTAAATTCTGTATTACTGATTAGGAATTTTTTGATACATGGACTACCTGGTCTGCCTTTTTCTAATCTTTCCAGTCTTTGTCTGTCAGAAGAAGTACCTCTGAAGTTGTTGAAAGGAACGCCCAAAGGAGAAGAAGCACTTAAATAATAGTCTTCTTTTTTAGCGTTAGCCAGTTGCTGCAAAGTTTCAGCATCCATACTGGTAGCTTCTGGTACTAATAAGAATGGACTACCCCATCCATTGCAATCAGTTTGAAAATGATCCAATAAAAACTGATGCTCATTGGCTGTACCTATACCACCCTGAACAGTTACCTTAGAATAAGGTAGAGTATTAAAAGTATTATAGCCCTTAGCTGCCAGTGCATTATTACACATAGTAAGCAATTCGGCAGTTAAAGCATCTTTACTGGTTTTAAATTCTTCTAATATTGGGCCAAGAACAGATCCATCAGATACAAATGCATGTCCTCCACAGTTAAGTCCGGACTCTACTCTGAACTCAGATACCCAGATACCTCTTTTAGCTAATATCTTACCTTGTGTTAAAGCAGAACGGTAATCGCTTACTTTAAGAATGATTTTCTTTTTTAAATTTCCGTTTTCATCAGGATAAAAGTCTTTAAACTGATCTGTATAACCGTATAATCTTGGATTGTAACCAGCAGAAAATACTACAGAGGAATTTAAATCACTTGCAGCATAACCTCTTAAGGCTGCTAAAGCATCAGAAAATTCATCAGGAAGCGGCGAACCATCTTTAGCGTAGTTAAATTTATCCACCTTACTCATGATGTTTACATCAATAGAGCCTGGTTGTATTTTAGTTCTAAGTGTTTCCTGCAAAGAATTCTTTTCAGCTCCTTCAGGCAATGATACCATTTCATTGTAAATCTTTCTTACAGTAGAATAGTCAGGTAACATTTCGAAATACTGAACTATTTCCGTACCTGCCTCAAAAGGTTGAGAACGAATATCTTCTATTTGTTGGTTAACAATAGCATTTACCTGATTTAAGTAAGCCGTAATTCTTTTAGCTCTATAATCTTCTGTTTTTTCTGTAATAGCGACATATTCTTCACCTCTCTGATGACAGAAATACTCACGCATCTGCTCTATCAGCTCATCTTCAACAATTGAAATAACGGAGGAAATGCCAAAACGGGCAACGTTTACAGGAGTGGCTATGGTAAAGCCAAGACCCATAACCGGGATATGAAAACTATGTAATGATGTTGTACTCATGCAGAAATTTAAATAGCGGACAAATATAAAACTTAAATTCTTCTTGTTCTAAAATATGACACAAAAGGCAAAGATTATCGAAAATAATTGACATTCAAATGATTGTTATCATTTTATACCTAAAAAATAACTCTTTTCGCAACATTGTTAAAGAAAAACAAAGGATATGTTTAACAGCATGACAAGAATCATTCTTTAAGAATTTAACAGTTATTAACTTGCGCCCATATTATAATTAGGACTTATGGCTTCAAATATTTCTAAAACTGTTACTAAGTGTTTTCATTGCGGAGAAGACTGTAGGGAAATCATCCTTGCTTACGAAAAAGATTTCTGTTGCGAAGGTTGTAAAACCGTTTACGAGATTCTTGACCAGAGTGGAATGTGTAATTATTACGATTTAAGCCAGAACCCAGGTAAAAGTCAAAGAATAAAAGTAAGAGAAAATAAATTTGCTTTTCTTGAAGATGAAAGCATTCAAAAAGGTTTAACGGTCTATAAAGACGAGAATCAGACGCATACCACCCTTTACCTACCTCAGATGCATTGTAGTAGCTGTTTGTGGTTGCTGGAGAACCTGCACCGTTTAAATGAGCATGTAATCAGTAGTAAAGTCAATTTTACTCGTAAAGAAGCAGACATAGTCTTCAATCACAAAAAAGTTTCTTTTCGTCAGATAGCAGAATTACTGACCAGCATTGGCTACGAACCATACATTAGTCTTAGCCAGATGAATAATAAAAAACCTAAGCTTTCCAAATCCAAGATTTATAAACTGGGGGTTGCAGGTTTTTGTTTCGGCAATATCATGCTATTGGCTTTCCCCGAATATCTTGGTATAGATGCTAAAGAAGAACACCTTGCTGGCATGTTTCATATGCTCAGCTTTGCATTAAGTTTACCTATCTTTTTTTATTCAGCGACTGAATTTTACAATAGTGCCTGGAAAAGTCTTAAGCATGGCTTTTTAAATATCGACGCTCCTATTGTGCTGGCTATTGTGGTTACTTTTGGCCGTAGTGTTTACGAGGTTTTTGCAGGCTTAGGTGGCGGATACTTTGATAGTCTGGCAGGTATCGTATTCTTTATGCTGGTAGGAAAAGTACTGCAGGATAAAACTTACGAAGAACTGAGTTTCGAAAGAGACTATACCTCCTACTTCCCGATTGCCGTTACTAAAGTAAAAGACGATGTAGAAAGTACTGTTCAGCTTCCAGATATAAAACTAAATGACACTCTGGTAATTCACAATCAGGAACTAATTCCTGCAGATGGTATTATTACCCGAGGAAGGGCAGTAATAGATTATAGTTTTGTAACGGGCGAAAGTCTTCCTGTTGAAAAAGAAATGGGCGAATTTGTTTATGCCGGAGGCAAACAAATAGGTAGTAATATAGAGTTACTGATACTTAAAGAGGTATCTCAAAGCTACCTTACCAAACTCTGGAATAGAGAGGAATTGCATCGCGATAGAAAAGATGATGAAAGATCTTTTGTACATTTATTAAGTAGAAACTATACCGTAATAGTTATTGCCATATCCTTCTTTGCAGGATTATACTGGCATTTTCACGACCCTTCCAAAGTATGGAATGCCGCTACTGCAGTATTGATAGTTGCTTGTCCATGTGCTTTATTGCTTGGAAATACTTTTACTAATGGTAATATTATCCGTAGACTGGGTAGAAACAATTTCTACCTCCGCAATGCACAGACCATAGAAGATATTGCCAATGTAGATTTTGTAGTATTCGATAAAACAGGAACCCTTACAACAGGCAGATACCAGGATGTAACATTTGAAGGAAAAGAACTTAACGAGGAAATGAAAGAGAAAATAGCTTCCCTTTCTTCTCAATCACTTCATCCTATGAGTAAGGCTATCAGCAACTGGGCAAATACCAAAAACAGAATTAAGATTAATGCTTATAAAGAAATACCTGGCCGTGGAATTGAAGGAATTGTGGGTGATGAAATGATTTTGATAGGTTCAAAACAATTTGTTTTGGGAAATAATCATTCCGTTAGTGATAATGAGTCTGCTGTTTATATTGCTGTGGAAGGAAAAGTGTTAGGAAGATTTACTTTCAGGAACCACTATCGCGATCAGATTCCGCAGATGCTGAAGAAGCTGAATAAAAAATACCCTATAGCAGTATTGAGTGGAGATAATGCTGGAGAAAAAGAATACTTACAGGAAATTCTGGGCTTTAATGCACAAATACTATTCCACCAGAAACCAGAAGATAAGCTGGAAAGTATAAAGCTATTGCAACAAAATGGCAAGAAAGTAATGATGGTTGGAGATGGTTTAAATGATGCTGGAGCCCTTCGTCAGGCTGAAGTAGGTATTGCCATCACCGACAACAGCAATGCCTTTACTCCTGCAAGCGATGTGATAATGAAGGCCGATGAATTGCCTGGTCTGATGCGTTACATCAAACTTTGTAAAGACAATAAGAAGATTGTTATGGCCGCTTTCATTGTGTCAATAGTTTACAATACTATAGGTATTTACTTTTCTGTTAAAGGACAATTAGCACCAATGAGTGCAGCTATATTAATGCCGAGCAGTACCCTCAGCATATTCCTGGTTACTTTTGGTGTAAGTAACCTGAGTGCATGGAAAATGAGAATGAAATAAAGTTTTAAGTACAAAGTAATAAGTTGTACGTTTTATTAACAAGACAGACCTAGACACCATAGACAATGTATTAATATTAATCTCATATTTCTAATCTGATTATCAGTATTTGTATTACTTGTTGCCTTTGTTCCTTTGTGCCTCAGTGCCTTGTGTTTTAAAGTACTTACAATAAGCGCTTATCCCGCACTCGCCACATTTAGGGCTTCTTGCAATACATACATATCTGCCGTGCAATATCAGCCAGTGGTGTGCTTTATGTACTAACTCTTCAGGTATATTAGCTATCAATTGTTTTTCTGCGGCTAAAGGAGTTGTAGCTTTTGTGGTTAATCCTATCCGGGCACTTACTCTGAATACATGAGTGTCCACCGCCATATTCGGTTGTTGATCTATAACACTGGTAACTACATTGGCCGTCTTTCTGCCTACACCGGGTAGTTTAACCAGTTCATCAACCGTCATGGGTACTTCCCCTTTAAATTCCGTCATTAATAAGTTAGCCATTCCTATAAGGTGCTTCGCTTTATTATTAGGATAAGAGATACTTTTTATTAATGCAAACAAATCATCAAACTCCGCTTCTGCCATTTTTTCGGGAGTAGGGTAATGCTTAAAAATAATCGGAGTGGTCATGTTCACCCTTTTATCGGTACACTGTGCTGACAGTATCACCGCTACCAGTAATTGAAATGGATTATCATAAATAAGTTCGGTTTCCGCTTCTGGAATATTCTCGAGAAAAAAACTGATTACTTTCTCGTACCGATCTTTTTTAGTCATGTAGTGTAATAGATTATAGCGAAATAAAGAATAAATTTATAAATAGAGCTCAGAAAAAAACAGGTTGTTTCATTCAATAAAAACAACCTGTTTAATAACTATTCAGCAATTTAACAATTCAACCATTGAACTATTAAACAATTAAACCTACTTCTCAATAGCAATCAACTCAACCTCAAAAATTAAAGTTGATCCAGGACCAATCTTCTCCCCTGCTGAATTATCACCATAAGCAAGATCAGAAGGAATAAATATTCTCCATTTGCTACCCACTGTCATTAATTGTAATGCTTCTTGCCATCCTTTAATTACCCCGTTTAATGGGAAAGTTACTGGTTCGCCTCTATCAACAGAACTATCAAATATAGTTCCATCAATCAGAGTTCCATGATAGTGACACTTTACTTTATCGGTCAGTTTAGGCTTTACTGTATCAGTACTATTTTTAATTACTTCATACTGAATACCATTTGGTAAAGAAACAACACCTTTCTTCTTAGCATTCTCGGCTAAAAACTTCTTTCCAGCTTCCTTATTGCCATCTGCTTTTGCCGATTTTGCCTTCTGCATATATTCCTGAATGCTCTTATTTGCATCTTCTTCTTTTATTGCAACAGTTTTTTTCTTGAAGATATCTTCTAACCCTTGAACTAACAATTTAAAATCTACATCTCCTAAATTTTGATTTACAAGGTTTCTGGCGATGTCTACTCCCAAAGCATAGCTAACAGTATCCTTTTGATTCTTAAGTTCAACAGCCTTTACAGGTACTGGTGATTCAGTAGGCTTAACTGCAACAGGAGATTTTTTAACTACAGGCTTTGTTTGCGCTACTGAAGTCAAGGTAATAACAACTCCAGCAGAAGCCAAAAACAGATGATTTATCTTCATATTTATTCTTTGCTGCAAAAATAATGGAACAACTCTTTCATAAATTTTATTCTGTTAAAATATTTGGTACAATAATTGTAAATATTAAAATTTTGAAATATCTAACAAAATAAACCGTTCTTTTGAATAGGAATATGAAAAAACTTTACTTGATATTTTGTTTTACAATAACAGCTTGCATTGTGGTGCCTGCTCAGCATTGTACTATAAAATGTCAGGAATATAACCCCAATAATAAGACCAAACAAAAGGGAGTTCCGTTTTCATTGATATTTAAAATAGGGAAAAAAGAGATCTCATTAGCTTCAAATCAGGATGGAGTTTTATTAGTAAATAAGTCAGTGTACGAAAAAATGAAGGGGGCTATTATTCAATCCTTTATGTTCCTTAACCCTGCTGATCATGAATACTATGGTACTCCTTACCAGCTTTACAATAAAAAGAAAAAACTTTCTGAAATCTGCGGTGTAACCCTGACAGTAGATAGAATATGGTAACATTTGTGTTTCCACTTTTACTTGCTAATGTTTTTACTTTTCAAGTAACTAACTACCATTCTTATTTCACCGTAAGAGTACTCCTCTCCAAGGACAGTTTTAATTGGATTCAATGCCTCATCCCCAACTTCTGCTACTACTTTAGCAATTGCCTCAATCTTTTCTGTTGAAATAATTTGATGAACATCAAGTTCGCCCAATTCAACGTATTTCGCTAAGTGCCCCTCTATTGTTCCAGTAGTATAACTTCTAATAGTAGCAATCTCTGCAATTGTCTTTCCTGAAAAAAATAAATCCAACGTTTCTTTAAAGGTCTCTCCTTTTACAGGAACCTTATAGTTTTTTACAATTGAAGCAGAATCTGTATTCTTTTCTATAAAAGATTTCCCGGTATACAATAAAGTCTGATTATAAGTCAACTGCTCTATCTGCTCTATTTTCTTCTTCCACTTCTCTTCTGTAGCATGTAAAAAAGTCAAATAAGCTTTAACTCTCTTCTGTTTACTCAGCGCTTCAATATGCTTCCGTAAAGGCTTTATAAGATTCTCTAAAATAAATTCACAGTAATATGGTATGGCTCTTTGTACCATATCGCTCAGCATAGCTGCATTTTCTTTTTGTAGAGCATATTTTATTTTTGGAACAAACTTCACCCCAGTATCATAAAGCGTTTTATTCTTTACATCCAGATCTCTGATCAAAATGATTGCTTCATCCTTATTTTCAATTGTCTTTTCTGCAAGTAAATCCATCAGATCATCCGTAGTTCGCAGCATCTTAGTCCAGTCGAAGACTTTCATCAAAACAATATTCTGATAGATGCCCATCTCCTTTTTCAACAGTGGTCCTAAAGATTCATTATTGGTTTGCAAACTTTCAAAGCGAATGATTCTTTCATCAGTAGTTATTGCTGTTTTATTTATACGGGATAATAGTATTACCCCATCCATATTAGTACATCTACTCAATGCTACATATACCTGACCAGCGGCAAATGATTCTCCAGCATCTATTACTACTTTATCAAAAGTTAAACCCTGACTTTTATGAATTGTAATAGCCCATGCTAGTCTTAAAGGATAATGTTTAAAGGTTCCTACCACATCTTCTTCAATCTTTTCCGAATCATTATCCAGCACAAAACGAACCTTCTTCCATTCCTCTTTTACAATCTTCAGTTCTGTGCTTTCTCCTTTACAAACCACGGTGATGGTTTCGTCCTCTCCTATTTCAGTAATGGTGGCTATTTTGCCATTATAATATCGTTTCTCCTGACTACTATCATTCTTAATAAACATTACCTGAGCGCCTATTTTCAGTGTTAGCGTCATGTCTACTGGATACTCTCTTTCTTCAAACTCACCCCATACTTCTCCTTTCAGTCTAAAGGTTTCTCCCTCCAGTCTTTGCAGCGCATCCTGATTTATTTCGGTAGCCTTATTATTATGCGTAGTAAGTACAATATCATTGGTTTTCTTATAATCAAACCAAGGCTGATATAGGGAATGCAGATTATGAATATCTTCCTGTTCTATAGCATTATTACGAATCTTGTTCAGCAGGTTAATAAAGTTGGTTTCACTCTGACGATAGATTTTTCTAAGCTCAATATATACAGGTATATTCTCCTTCAATACCCTCGCACTGAAGAAAAAAGGAGACTCATAATAATTACTCAGCAAATCCCATTCTCTTACTACTGGAGGTAGTTGAAACATATCGCCAATAAATACTACCTGCACACCACCAAATGGAGTGTGAGGCATTCTTCTATGGTGTCTTAATACAGCATCTATACAATCCAGATAATCACAGCGAAGCATACTCACCTCATCTATTATCAGCAATTCCAGTTCCTGATAAAGATTAATCTTGGCTTTATTAAATCGTACAGTCTGAAAGAAAGAATGAATGTCTACATAGCTATTTCCCGAAGCACCAAAACCTGTTTTCTCCGGAACAAACGGTAGAAAAGGCAACTGAAAAAAGGAGTGCATAGTAATACCTCCCGCATTAATTGCAGCTACGCCTGTAGGTGCTACAATCACCGTATTCTTTTGCGTCTTTTCCTTAATGTATTGTAGAAAGGTAGTTTTGCCTGTACCCGCTTTCCCAGTAACAAATATGTTGCTGGAAGTATGCAAAACAAAGTCTGCAGCCAGTTGAAAGTCTGCATTAATTTCCGGATTAATCATTGGGTCGTTTTTAGCTACAAGCTATTTTATCAACCCTCAATCCATGACGCCCACCTTCAAAAGCAGTAGTCATAAAATTATCAATCATTTCTATTGCCAGATGGACTGCAACAAATCTTGCAGGTATACAAATTACATTGGCATTATTGTGAAGTCTTATCAGTTTAGCCACATCGTTTTCCCAGGCCAGGCCAGCACGTACCTGCTGATGTTTATTAGCGGTAATAGCCACCCCATTTGCACTACCACAAAATAAGATTCCACAGCAGCTTTCACCAGATTCTACACTCGTTGCTACTAAATGAGCAAAGTCGGGGTAGTCAACAGAAGCCATAGAATGAGTACCCTTATCTATAACGGTATATCCCTTTTGTTCCAGATAATATTTAGTAGCTTCCTTGTATTCAAAACCCGCATGATCACTACCCATTGCAATAGGTTTTGTAAAATCAAATGTGTCCATAGTGTTATAATTATACTTGTTATACTTTCAAAATCTGTCGATCCTGAAAGTTGACAAATTTACTATATTATTACTTCTCCATAATAAAGCAATTAAAATTCAGGATATATGAATATATTTGGAAAAATAAAAGCTGACTACTATGTCTACAATTACAATAAAGATCGAAGACGAGTTAAAGAATAAGATTGAAGAAAAAGCGAGGGCAGCTAATGAAGATTCAAACGCGTTAATTGTAAAGGCAATTGAAAAATATTTGGCCTTAGAAAAAGTCGATTCTATACGAAATCAACTACAATCATTATTCAATTCCAAGGGATATAATTCTGACAATGATATATACAATACAGTATCATGAAAATTATATTAGATACTAATGTTTTAATCTCAGCATTTGTATTTAGAGGTAAGGCTGCATTAGTATTCGACCATTGTATGGCTTACGAAGAAATTATAATCTCCAACTGGATTTTAAATGAACTTACAGATAAACTTAGGAATAAATTCAATGTCCCAGAACGAACAATATCAGCAATAGAACAACTCTTAAAATCTTCTTCAACTCTTGCTACTCCGGACAACGAACTGCCTTCAATTTGTCGTGATAAAGATGATAATAACATTTTACAACTTGCAGCATATCTAAATGCTGAACTAATTATTACTGGCGACAAAGATTTAATCGTAATTGGCAAATTCAACAAAACAGTAATTATCACCCCTGCAATGTTTATTGATCAAATTACACATTAATAAACTTCTTATTTTTAAATAACTACTTCATCGTTTACATTTGCGCCTACAAACGTTTGTTATGGCTACTGAAAAATTCACCGACAGCGGTATAAAAATCAATGAAGTTTATTATAAAGAAGATGCACTCATCACCACTCCTTTGGAGGGGATGGGGGAGGCCGCTCCCGGTCTATTCCCTTTTACCCGAGGCGTTCAGCCCGATATGTATCGTGGTAAACTATGGACCATGCGCCAGTATGCAGGTTTCTCCACTGCCGAAGAAAGTAATAAACGATATCATTATTTATTGTCTCAGGGCGTTAGCGGACTAAGTGTTGCTTTCGATTTACCTACCCAGATTGGTTACGATAGCGATCATGCTTTATCCGAAGGCGAAGTAGGAAAAGTAGGGGTTGCTATTGACAGCATAGAAGATATGCAACGCTTATTTAAGGGTATTAAACTCGAAGATGTTTCTACCTCCATGACCATCAATTCTACCGGATACATTCTGTTAGCATTGTATGTTGCTTTAGCCAAACAACAGGGTGCCGATCTTAAAAAGATCAGTGGTACTATTCAGAACGATATTCTAAAAGAGTACGCCGCAAGGGGTACTTATATATATCCTCCAAAGCCTTCTATGCGTATCATCACCGATATTTTCGAGTGGTGTAGCAAGGAAGTGCCTAAATGGAATACCATCTCTATTTCCGGCTATCATATCAGAGAAGCGGGTAGTACCGCGGTGCAGGAAATTGCTTTCACCCTTAGCAATGGAAAGGCTTATGTACAGGCCGCTCTGGCTAAAGGGTTGGATATAAATGTGTTTGGCAAACGACTTTCTTTCTTCTTCAATAGTCACAATAATATGTTCGAAGAAGTAGCCAAGTTCAGGGCTGCCCGAAAGATGTGGGCTACCATGATGAAGGAGTTAGGCGCTACCGACGAAAAGGCTATGATGCTGCGTTTTCATACCCAGACCGGTGGCAGTACTTTAACTGCACAGCAACCTTTAAACAACATTTCCCGAGTTACCATCCAGACTATGGCGGCCGTTCTTGGTGGCACTCAATCCCTGCATACCAATGGCTACGATGAGGCGCTAAGTTTGCCTACCGAAGAAGCTGCCCGTATCGCCTTACGTACGCAGCAGATTGTTGCTTACGAAAGTGGTGTGGTGGATACTGTCGATCCTTTGGCAGGTAGCTATTATGTAGAAAGCCTTACCAACGAAGTGGAACAAAAAGCCTGGGAACTGATACATAAAATCGATGCAATGGGTGGCGCTGTTACCGCAGTAGAACAAGGATTTATTCAGGAAGAAATTGCCCGAAGTGCTTACGAATATCAGCGACAAATAGAAAGCAAGGAAAAGATTATTGTTGGGGTTAATAAATTCACCATCGATAAAGAACTTCCAATTCCGGGCTTCAAGATCGATGATAGCATTCGTACAGTGCAAAGTGAAAGGCTAAAGCAGCTAAGAGCAGAACGCTCTACACAAAACGCCGAAGCATCTCTTATTAGTATCGAAAATGCTGCAAAAGAAAATACCAACCTCATGCCACATGTTGTAGCCGCAGTAGAAAACAAATGTACCTTAGGCGAAATTGCCGATGTACTTAGAAAGGTTTACGGAGAGTATAAATAAACTATTGTAGCTAAAACTAATAATAAACAAAAGCCCCTGAGAGTATAAAACTTTCAGGGGCTTTTTAATGGAGTTATTTTTTACTTTTTCCTTTTTACTTTTTACTTGGATTAGGGCGTTCCGCTGAGGCGGCCGTTGCTGCTCTTCCTATCTTTGCTACCACCCATATCAGCATCAAATTACTAAAAAGTTCAGCGGTGGTAGCAAAGGATATTCCCTGCTGCAACTAACGCAATACAAAATACATCGCTCAACAATCTATATACTTATCCCTTTTATATAAAGAATTTCTTTAAGCTTTTCCCATTCATCATCAGATAAAGTTGGAGGTGTTTGAGTTGACAACTTCCTTTTTGAAAATTTATTTTTATCTTTAACTGTTAACTCTTTTGGCTCACTTAAATCACAATAAAGTTTTTCACAAATAGCAACGTCGGGGCTTAATTCAGCTCTATTTCTGTATGTTTCATCCCATTCCTTTACTGTCTCAATTTTCTTTCCAAAACAACCATTCCAACCCCATCCCATTATCTCATGTGTTTTATCTAAATCAAATGGTTTAGTTTCTTTTACCATCAAATTATTAGGAATAGAGATATTTTTCTCTTTATACCATTTTGCTGCCAATTGATGATTAACTGAAAGTGTATTAACTTTCAATATTGCAACTATTTTGTTACTTCTAACTCCTCTTTTGTTAGTTGTGTAAATAACTAAATCACCTTCATTAAGTCTTTTTACAAATCCAGGTCTGCAAAGACCCGTAATGCATGGGCTATTATTTTCAAAGTCAGGTTCTCTTCTACAAGAACCATCTATATAAGGGTTTAACTCATTTTTTACTATTGATTCTCTACCTTTTAAAGTTGCATTTAAAGAATAAAATGAAGTAAGAAAAACATTCATAAATAAAATTTTTCATTTTCCTGTACTTTGTTTTATGGTACTATACAAATCTTTATAGATATTACTATTAGGGTTAATGTCAAGTGCTTTATTAATATATTCTTTTGCTAATTCAAAATTCATAGTTTTATAACAACAAAATGCATACTCATAGTACAATTCTCCTTGTAAATCATTATTCATCTTTTCTAATTTCAATGCTATTTCATAATAAGTTTTAGCTTTAACCAATTTATTTTGGAATTGCATTAATTCACCATACTTATACCAAGCAAAAGTGTATTTGTTATTTATTTCAATCGACTTATTTAAATAATATTCAGAAGAGTCAAATCTCTTTTTAGAAAGAAAAGCTAACCCTAAATTAGAATAAAAAAGTGATTTATCAGCTTTATTTAAACAATAGGTAAGCCCCCTTTTTAGATATTCAATTTCTAAATCATCATTTCCTATCATATTATAGTATGTTGCCATTGTATTGTAATGACCATCATAGTCGTCTTCTAATGTTATAGAATATTTCGCATTTTTAACTATACCATTTTCTCTTTCCTGTTTTGAAATGAATCCATCTTTATAATAGCAGCAAGCTAAATCATCATAGGCATTTCCTGAAAAAGGATTAATTTCAATAATTTTTTCAAAGATTTTTCTTGCTTCACTATAATTTGCTTTATCCATTTTGTCATCTGCAAATGAAAAAAGTGTTTGCAACCAAATAACTTTCCATTTCCCATTCTCATTAATTAGTGTATAATACTCTCTTAAGCGCGAAGTGTCAGATTTAAGAACAGTAATAACATCAATTTTAAATCTTCTATAAGAGGAGTAATTGAAATCTGCAGGATAGGATATGATTTTAGTATCAAAATATATCATTTCTTTTTGAGTAGTTTCGTTAGTTTTAATATACTCATCTTTTGTAGCTAACTCTTTTGACTTGGCAGATAAATAATCGTTATAGCATTCTTCGTTTTTATTTTGATGTCTAAGCTCAATATAGTTTTTTATTACTTCATCAGGGTTAGTAAAGTCTGGACTTTTGCAAGAGAAGCTAAATAAAAAAACTATTAAAGCAAGTATAGAGTTTATAGTTTTCATTTTACAAATATTTTATCTGTTATTTAAAAGCAAATATAAGTTTTATTTATCTCAGCTCTTTCTTCTCTGGATGAGTCTCATTCCTCCCCTCTCGGAACATCTTACAAAATAATCGGAGTGCATCTCGGAACTGCCTGAGGCTGTTCCGTAATCCATTTCCTCTTTCATCCCCGAAGAGTCTCATTTTCCCAGCATCAACCAATCATTAAACAGTCCTACGGGAAAATTGACTCTGCGGCCTAAGCCAATCCAGATATATACATTCACCCAAAACAATCAGAACCAATCACAATATAATCGTTATCACATAGTATATTTTATTTCAAATATTGCCTTAATTCCTTGTATTAATCCGCTAATTCGTCAATTCGCTAATCCGATAATCATATAAAATCCAATGCTTTACACCTGAAACCCAATGAGAGCCAATTGTTTTAAAATGAGAGGCAATTGTTTTTCAATGAGAACTAATTGTTTTGAAATGAGAACCCCTCTGGTAACATCTTACAAAATAGTCGGAGTGCATCTCGGAACTGCCTGTGGCTGTTCCGTAATCCATTTCAGCTTGTAGCTGAATTTTCTTCTCCGAAGAGTCTCATTTTCCCTTTAAGGTTGGGGAGGCTTATTCTTTATTCTTCAAACCAAGAATCTTCTTCGCATTAATAGCAGACACAACTTTTTGACCTGTTTTAGATTCCAGTTCCTTCAAGGCAACTTTTGCTACATTGCCTCCTTCTTTTGCCACTTTTTTACTCGCCTCTAGTCCTTTGGGTTTTACTGCCTGCGAAATATCTTTGGTAGATGCTTCAGCAAGCATATTCAGTATCAGTTCAGTATTGGTCATATTGTCTCTTAGGTTCTCCTTCTTCAACCCTTTCAGAACTTTATATTCCTTAGTTGTTCTGTCCGACCATGCTCTAGTAATAATATCAGTAAGAGTTGCAAACTGAATTCCTTCTTTAATTCCCCTGTTTTTCCATTCATCAGTAAGTTCTTTACGGATTTCAATACTTTTTAGTCTTTGATTAATCCAGTTTTCACTGTAACCAAGTTCCAGATACTGTTTCAAAGCTTTATCAATACTCAATTCAGGGTCTTGCATTTCATCCAGACTATCCGATGCCAGTTCAGCAAGCCACAACTTAAAAGGCTCCGCTTTAGGCGAAGGAATAGATTGTACCAATCTGAACAATTGTTCCGTATCAGCCACATCCGTCATCCGCATTTTACCATCAGATGCCTTCATTTTCAACCCGTGACAATTTGTCACGGTTTCATTTCCTTCTTCCTTAAGCCTTTGCTTAAGTTTTCTCCAATAAGCATTAGCATCTACGCTATCGGTCAGTACAGCCACTACATCTACTATCGAAAAATACCATTTCTCTGCTGTAGCATCCCATACAGACCTCACCTTCCTATCCTCAAATATTTGTATAGCGTTATTTTCTTTCATTTATAATGTATGATTTGCATTGTACTTCCTTACAAATAGTATCTGTAAGCCGACGCTTCGCTACAAACGAAGCGTTTATTTTTTTAGGTAAGATCCCATTCTTTTCGGCTTTCAGCTACATAATTCAACATTTCTTCCGCTGTTTCGTAAGATAACGTCCCAGCCAGTTCCGATAATTTTAAAGGAGGCTTATTGTTATTCTTTTCCAGTTCTTCCAAATCACTATGTCTATTCTTCATCATCTCCCATTCCTGTATAGGAATCAATACCGCAGTATGTATACCCGTAGAATCTGTAATATATTGTAAAGACATAATTTCTATTTTAATAGCTCACAAATCTACCGAAAACAACTTTCAATATATAAAATCTTTAATATCAGTTTAATTCGTATTGTAATTTTCATCTCCGAAGAGTCTCATTTTCCCAGCAACAACTTTATGAATAAACAATCCAAAGGGAAAATTGACTCTGCGGCCTAAGCCATTCCAGATATATACATTCACACAAAACAATCAGAATCAATCACAACAAAATCGTTATCACATGGTATGTTTTATTTCAAAATTGCCTTAATTTCTTGTATTAATCCGTCAAATCGTTAATCCGCCAATCCACTAATCCCTGTTAGTCGTAGGTTGTCCGGCTGTTGTTTGGCGTAGTCTCCGACTACGTCATTGTGATAGCAAATCTCCGATTTGCAAACCAACATAATCAAGCATTCAATCAATTTGAAGCTTCCTTCTCCGCAGACGTCTCATTTTCCCAGCAACAGCCCAAATTATTCCCCCTGTTCCCGATGTTCATATCAGTACAAGTCATCAGAGCTATGTAATGAGAACCGATTCATTGGATAAATATGTACAATTAGTTATGCAAGAACTCCTCCTCTCGAAACATCTTACAAAATAATCAGAGTGTATCTCGGTATTCTATCTTAAATACCAAATATTTTTTTCTTTTAAGCAACAGCTTTCATTACATCTACAAATTTTGAATCTCTTTTTATAACTGCAAATGCTCTACTAATAACTTTGCATCTAATTGAATTCATGACAAGCATCTTATTTTTCCCTTCTTGTACTTTTCTTTCATAGTAAAGTTTTATTTGTTGATCATATTTTTTAGCGCTTAGTGCCGCCATATTTAAAGCTGTTTTAATTTTTATATTTGCTAAATGACTCACCCTTGTTCGGCCTCTTACGCTAGATCCTGAAGAATATTCAAAGGGAGCTACTCCAGCAAAACAAGCAAATTGTCTATGATTCTTAAATAATGTAAATGCGTGGGTATATGCGATTAGAATAACAGATGTTTGTTGCCCAATTCCAGGAACACTTCTTAGTAATTCATTCTGATGTTTAAACAGTTCATTTCTATTAATTACTTCTTCAATCAACTTGTCTATATTTTTTAGTTGTTTTTTAAGGAAAGTAATTGTTGTATTATTATTCTTAAGTGTTGCCTTTAAAACTTCCTTTGCTAAATAATTTTTGTTTTCAGAGGTAGTTCCAAATATCATTATTGATTTTATCAATTTTTCACGTTCGGCCAATAGCAGTCTCAGTTCAACAATATCATTCTCAGGTATTTTAGATAACTGCAACTCATGTTCATGAGTTATTGCATAATTGGCAATATCTCTTGAATCTGTCTTATCACTTTTTCCTCTGGCAATTCCTTTAGAACGCTTTATTTCTAAAGCTGGCACCACCCAATAATGTGCTTCGGCTGATTGTAACCAATAGCATAATGGCATGCCATAAACCCCAGTATGCTCAAGACAAAATAACACATGTTCAAAGTTAATATTCTTCTTTTTTACAGAGGCTATAAACTTGTTGATTTCTTTGGAAGTATTCCCAATAATACCAAATTGAGGACTGGAATTAATAGTGTCGTTACTGATGATACAATAGTCTAATTTTTCTTTAGAAACATCAATCCCAATAAATGTGTAATAATTTTTTTTCATACATTTGATTTGAAAATAAACAAAAAGTTGAAGTGCATTAAAACCTTTAATAGGTCTTTAAACCTAACATTCTATTTGATGCTATTCAACGTAAAATGTCAAAGGAGAAGGCAGAGGACTAATACCGAGTATAGTTAATTATACTAGCACTGCCTCTAGTTCACCTCTGCTTTCCTTTGAAATTTAAAAATACTAATTTTTATCATTGATATAAAAAAGCGAAGTAAAGGCACTGCCTGTGGCTGTGCCGTAATCCTTTGCAGCTTGTAGCTGAATTTAATTGTTCAATCATTCCTTCCAAACTATCAAAAATGGAAACCGATTTACCAATGCAATCATCAAATTCATCAGGCAAAGGTTTATCGGATTTTATAGTTGTTGGTAAAAAATATTCAGAATTAACCTCACTGGATTTAAGCACTCTGAAATAGGTTTTTGAACCATCAGGCACAAAAGCATCTTCATGCGGACGAGTGATGCCTGTTGCTGCTAAGACCTTAAAATATGTGGTATCAACACTTGCCATTTATGCTACAATTTCGTTGGAGTAAATTTTTGTAATTATTCTAAAAAGCAATTCCTGCCTTTCATTTATTGCATCTCTTACCAAAAGCCCCTCCTCGTCTGGTTCATAGGCTTTGAAATAATCCTTTATTTCATCGGTACAATTATTTAATGAAGCTGGGTTGATTGAATTGGTCAAAATTCTATTCCAGATAAAACCACTGTTTTGATAAGACTTTAATTTTTTCTTATATACCCAATTGCTTGTTCGTATATTTTCGTTACCCTTCATCAAGATAACTGCACCCAATCTGTTGCGTTCATCAATAAATAATTTCTCGTCAAACTCTCCATTGGCATCCGTAAACTGTTCCATTATTTTCTCATTGTTTGAAAACATGTGTTCAATGTGAAAACCATGTGTAGGTCTGTTTCCACTGTGTGTAATGAAATGCAAACTTTCTTGTTTTGAAAATGATTGTTCGTTTAGCAAATCGGCTAAATACCTGTCAACCCTTGATAAAACATACTTTGAAAAACGACCTTCAATTTTGGCTTTCTCAAAGTATTTGTATTGAAAAATATCGTTGAAAGCTGCAATTGGAAAACCATGTTCATTGAAATATGGAATAGTGATATTATCAAAAGCATTATTAATTTCAGCAAGGGGCTTATTACGAATTGACTTGTTTAAATCGTAAAATAATTTCTGCCTGTTGTTATTATCACCTGCACCAATTAAACTTGAAATAGTAAATAGTTGGTCAAACTTTTTTGCTACTAAATTTATTTTAGCGTTATGCTCCGGGTCATTTAAAGTTAATGCTGATAAAATTAAAAGAAACTGCTGCCCCTGTTCGTTGGCATAGTTTGATGAAATATAAATATTAGTACCTTCTATGGCATGCGCTGATACTTCTAAATACAACTTGTAGAAATAGACAAAATCATTTTTAATAAACTTCTCAATTTTAGCAGGATTACTCCGGTCTAAATCCTTTATGATTTTATCATTACTTAAAAGATTACGGTGGTACTTATTAGCGAATTGCTGATATTGAAAAGCAGTATCGGCATACTTAGCTCTAAAGTAAGTTCTGAAAAAATCATCTACGTTTTTATAGTTTTCATCAATGCTGAAAAAGGTTTTTAAGCCTTCGTTCCAAATGGTATTGCATTCTTCCTTTACATTGGTATCTAAAACACCCAATAACATACCTTTCAATACTTCGTGTGGCTCTAATTCTTTACCTCTGTCGTTGGCAGTTTCAAAGATCATTGCCACATCTTCCTTATGCTTAATTACCTGCTCAATAATTAATACTTTTTGAAGCAAATTATAAACGTAGTAGTTGTATTTATCAGCATTGAAAACATTGTTCTTATCAAAGAAGTAACTATCAAAGTATTTTGAAATGATGGTGTAGTTATCTCTTAGATTTAGCTGTGTAATGTTGGTAATGTCCGTATCGTTGATTGTCTCTAATTCAAATATTTTACGGATAATGGTGTTTCTATCGGGGTTTGATATTTTGAAGTGCTTTACACTTGCCATATCTTCCTCGTATATTTTTTCACCAATAAATTTCTTTACGTTTAGGACTGCTGCTCCTTTATCAATTCCCAGATGATAAAGTTTAATGAGTAGCAATAAAATGGTGGTTAAACGCTGTTGCCCATCTACAATATAAATGTTACCACTTTGCTCATTGAGCATTATAGTATTCAAGAAATAGGGTTTGAAGTTTTCCTCAACATCTTTTAAAATGTTAGGTAGCTCTGCCAACTGGTTGCGTTTATTGAATTTGATATTATTCTCAAACCTTAGTTCAATATCAATCAATAACTGGGTTACAATTTTGTATTCCTTTTCATCACTCCAGCGGTAGTCTCTTTGGTACACATCTAAGCTATATGGCTTTGGTTTACCAAAAATATAATTGATGTCTCTTTCTTCTACTTCTATTAGTCTTGCCATTTGTATGGTTTATTATTTTATTTTTTTAAACGAATTTTTCCAGTTAACAAACTTTGCATCATGCTCCATCTCGGAACAGCGCACCACTCGGTATTCTATCTTAAATACCAAATATTTTTTTCTTTTAAGCAACAGCTTTCATTACATCTACAAATTTTGAATCTCTTTTTATAACTGCAAATGCTCTACTAATAACTTTGCATCTAATTGAATTCATGACAAGCATCTTATTTTTCCCTTCTTGTACTTTTCTTTCATAGTAAAGTTTTATTTGTTGATCATATTTTTTAGCGCTTAGTGCCGCCATATTTAAAGCTGTTTTAATTTTTATATTTGCTAAATGACTCACCCTTGTTCGGCCTCTTACGCTAGATCCTGAAGAATATTCAAAGGGAGCTACTCCAGCAAAACAAGCAAATTGTCTATGATTCTTAAATAATGTAAATGCGTGGGTATATGCGATTAGAATAACAGATGTTTGTTGCCCAATTCCAGGAACACTTCTTAGTAATTCATTCTGATGTTTAAACAGTTCATTTCTATTAATTACTTCTTCAATCAACTTGTCTATATTTTTTAGTTGTTTTTTAAGGAAAGTAATTGTTGTATTATTATTCTTAAGTGTTGCCTTTAAAACTTCCTTTGCTAAATAATTTTTGTTTTCAGAGGTAGTTCCAAATATCATTATTGATTTTATCAATTTTTCACGTTCGGCCAATAGCAGTCTCAGTTCAACAATATCATTCTCAGGTATTTTAGATAACTGCAACTCATGTTCATGAGTTATTGCATAATTGGCAATATCTCTTGAATCTGTCTTATCACTTTTTCCTCTGGCAATTCCTTTAGAACGCTTTATTTCTAAAGCTGGCACCACCCAATAATGTGCTTCGGCTGATTGTAACCAATAGCATAATGGCATGCCATAAACCCCAGTATGCTCAAGACAAAATAACACATGTTCAAAGTTAATATTCTTCTTTTTTACAGAGGCTATAAACTTGTTGATTTCTTTGGAAGTATTCCCAATAATACCAAATTGAGGACTGGAATTAATAGTGTCGTTACTGATGATACAATAGTCTAATTTTTCTTTAGAAACATCAATCCCAATAAATGTGTAATAATTTTTTTTCATACATTTGATTTGAAAATAAACAAAAAGTTGAAGTGCATTAAAACCTTTAATAGGTCTTTAAACCTAACATTCTATTTGATGCTATTCAACGTAAAATGTCAAAGGAGAAGGCAGAGGACTAATACCGAGTATAGTTAATTATACTAGCACTGCCTCTAGTTCACCTCTGCTTTCCTTTGAAATTTAAAAATACTAATTTTTATCATTGATATAAAAAAGCGAAGTAAAGGCACTGCCTGTGGCTGTGCCGTAATATTTAGCAGCATATAGTCCGTCATTGCGAGCGTAGCGAAGCAATCTGTGTCAGGCATTAATAGTCCGTAATCTTTATAAGTTTGTAGCAGCATTTAATAAAATTAAAGAGTCAGTTATGCTATTTTCAACCCTCAAAGAAACTAATAATTCAAATATCCCCACTCGTCACAGCATCCAAACTCTCGGAGTGCAACTCGGCACTGGCTTAGCCTGTGCCGTAATACTTTGCAGCTTGTAGCTGCATCTCTCTCCCAAAACTAAACCACCAACCAAAAACCTCCACCAAACCATACCCACCAAAGCAGTAAAGTAAAAGAAATGCTGCTAATATTTTAAATTTAAAAGCTAAATAAGTTAAACAGAATTTCTTTGTCTGCAAAAGAAACCAATAAACCAACACCAGACAACCGTTGTTTAACGGTATTTTATTTAATATTTTTCAGCCATTATTTAAAAAGGTATAGCATCCCCAACAGCAATTATAATTTAAACCATAAGGCCGTCCCAACATGACTTAGATACTAATAATAAAACTATAATCTACCAAAAGGTAGTACCTACGGCACTAAAAAAGGCAGGTATCCTGAACACCAATAGATAATTATGGATAATAATCTCTCTGTATTCAATTATCAATTATTAATTATGGTTCTACGAAGTTTCCTATGGGTAAAGATTTAGTTTTCCATGAAAAAACAATATAGCTGCTTTGAAATTATCAAAGGTTCTGTACCCCTTAGCACTTAATTTT
>Ga0208259_1000123_pt1 | contig 29196 bp, 20 predicted proteins | sample CryBogCBH22May08_FD_184618 | JGI IMG/M metagenome (GOLD analysis project Ga0208259, IMG submission 184618) | Freshwater microbial communities from Crystal Bog, Wisconsin, USA - CBH22May08 (SPAdes) | ecosystem: Environmental > Aquatic > Freshwater > Lake | place: Crystal Bog, Wisconsin, USA... | reverse complement strand
TCTTGATTATAATAAAGATAAAGGGTATGCATATATCATTACCAATTCTACTGAATTGATTTATTATAAGGATAGCACGTTGAATATTACCAATGATATTATTAAAGGTCTTAACGAGCTATATAAAAAGAAATAGATATATTCAAATTAATTTTTAATCATCCCGTTATAAACCAAACGGGATTTTTTTATGCAGGATAATTCATTAAAACAAAGCTTAGGTTTATGGGATGCCACCATGATAGTTGCGGGTAGCATGATAGGATCGGGCATTTTTATTGTAAGTGCCGATATGCTAAAAGATGTTGGTAGTAGTGGATGGCTGATTGCAGCTTGGCTTATTACCGGTTTCATGACTATAACAGCAGCATTAAGTTATGGAGAATTAAGTGCTATGTTCCCAAAAGCAGGTGGACAATACGTTTATCTTAAGGAAGCTTATAATCCACTGGTTGGTTTTTTATATGGCTGGAGTTTCTTCGCTGTAATTCAAACAGGTACTATTGCCGCTGTAGGGGTAGCTTTTAGCAAATTTGCTGGATATTTCTTTCCTATCCTGGAAATGAAAGATATCAATATCATTTTTCAATTAGGCTTCCTTAAAATTTATCCAGCTCAGTTACTTTCTATAGCTCTTATTGTATTACTAACTTATAGTAATACCAGAGGTTTGAAAGGTGGAAAATGGATTCAGAATATCTTTACTTCTACCAAATTAATTGCTTTATTTGGATTGATCCTTTGTGGACTCTTTTGTATAAAACTTTCTGTATGGAAAGCCAACTGGACTGATGCCTGGTCTATGTTTAAATTGACCAAACAAAGCTTTGGCGATCATACTTTAATAACTGCAACACCCGTTTTAGGAATTTTTGCATTAGGAGCAGTATCCAGTGCTATGGTGGGTTCTATTTTTAGTAGTGATGCATGGAACAATGTTACATTTATTGCTGGCGAAATAAAAAATCCTAAAAGAAATATTGGGCTTAGTTTACTGTTAGGAACGCTTATAGTAACTGCTATTTATATCTCTTGCAATCTTATGTATTTAGCTGTTTTACCTGTAAATAATATTGCATATGCTCCAGAAAATAGAGTTGCAGTAGCAGCGGCAAGGGAAATATTTGGCAATGCTGGCACCTACATTATTGCTATTCTAATTATGATATCAACTTTCGGATGTAATAATGGTTTAATACTGGCAGGTGCAAGAGTTTATTATACAATGGCTAAAGATGGTTTGTTCTTCCATAAAACCGGAACATTAAATAAAAATAATGTACCAGAGTTTGCTCTTTGGATTCAGTGCATAGTTGCTGCTTTGCTTTGCTTAAGTGGCAGATATGGCGATCTTTTGGATATGGTATCTTTTGTAGTAGTATTATTTTATATTCTTACCATAGTGGGTATTTTTAGATTACGTAAGATAATGCCCGACGCTGAAAGGCCTTACAAAGCTTTTGGATACCCAGTTCTACCTGTAATTTATATTTTACTTGCAGTAGCTTTTTGTATAGGTTTAATATGGATAAAACCATCCTATGCAGGTTGGGGATTAGGTATAGCACTTGCAGGAATACCTATTTATTATATAGCTTTGTCTAGTAATCACAAAACGAACAAGAACTAAATGGAAGCATTATTCAACAAGTTCAAGGATATTAAAGTTGCTGTACTTGGCGATGTTATGTTGGATACTTATTGGTGGGGCAATGTAGAAAGAATATCTCCCGAAGCGCCAGTTCCTGTTGTAAGTATGCACCATAAAGAATATAGAATTGGGGGTGCGGGCAATGTTGCTATTAACCTTGCTGCACTTGGCGCTAAAACCACAGTATTCTCGGTACTTGGCAATGATGAGGATGGTACAATATTGAAAAAACTTTTAGAGACAAACAATATCAATACCAGCCAAATTATTGATAGCCCTAAAAGAATTACTACTAATAAAACTAGGGTAGTTTGTAGGAATCAACAGTTAATGCGTATTGATAATGAAACTACTGAAGATTTAACTTCTGATATTGAAGACCGTATTTTCAATGCAATAGAAACTTATATTTCACATGAAACTCCTTCTATATTAATCTTCGAGGATTATAATAAAGGAGTATTAACCGAAAATCTTATTACTAAAGTAATTACACTTTGTAAAAAGAATAATGTATTAACGGCAGTTGATCCTAAGAAAAAGAACTTCTTTGCTTTTAAAGGAGTAGATATATTTAAACCGAATTTAAAAGAAGTAAAAGAAGGTTTGAATATAACGCTGGAAGAGGTAAATTTAAATAGTATGAAAGAAGTACATGTATTGCTTCAAAAGGTTTTAAATCATACAATTTCTTTTATCACACTTTCCGAAAAAGGGGTATTCTACAATGCACCTACCCTATCGAATATTATTCCTTGCCATGTTCGCAATATTGCCGATGTAAGTGGTGCTGGAGACACTGTAATTGCTGTTACCGCTTTGGTTTATGCTACCACAAAAGATATTCATCTGGCATCTGCTATGGGTAATATAGCAGGTGGATTGGTTTGTGAAGAAGTAGGCACTGCAGCTATAAATAAAGAAAAGCTTTTTAATGAATGTAAACAGCTTTTAAGGTAAATAAACTAAACAAGAAAATACTATCTATTATGTTCCAGAAATCAATTTTTACTTGCTGCTTTATACTCGTTTCATCTTTGTCGTTTTCACAATATTATTACAACGACATAATATCTAATGACATTAGTAATAAAAACTTTTCTTCCCTGAAAAGTGCTCTGGTGAAATCTGTAACAGTAACTCACTTTGACAATAATGATGAATTACAAAACGATTTAAAAATTGAGCAAACATTTAATAAAGATTGGTCTACACTGGAATCTAAAACAATTACAAATGATAAAGTAAGACCTCTGTTGTTGAGAAACTATTATCAGAATAATAAAATAATTAAATCAGAAGACACTCACGATAGTGTACAAACAAATACTAACTATAGCTACAACAATAAAGGATTGCTGGAAAATATAATTTGCTATACCAATGATACCACTATTGCCTCTGAATCTTTAGAAACACACCAGTGGTTTTATAATGAGAGAGGCAGAATTATTTATATGTTGAAGGTAAAAAACAGACACGATACCACTAAAGTAGAGCTTGTATATGATAAAGATTCCATGATAACAGAAGAAAATTGGTTTAAAAAAGGAAAAACTATTGAGACCTATTACTACTATTATAATGACAAAAAGCAATTGAGTGATATAGTTAGATATAATAATAGAGCCAAAAGATTGTTGCCAGATTATCTGTTTGAATATGATGCAATTGGAAATGTTCAAAGCATGACTCAAGTTCCTGCTGGAAACAGTAATTACCTTATCTGGCAGTATATATATAATGAAAAAGGCCTTAAACAACAGGATAATTGCTTTACTAAACAAAGACAATTGATTGGCAAAATGAAGTATGAGTATACTTATTAATTACGCCCCTGTTCATTAGCCTAGTTTTCCCATACTATTTTTGTGTTTAGTTGATCATTTCTACACATTTTAGGTAGCATCAATAGTTTATTGGTTTAACAATACGGAATAATCAACCAAAGATTGAAAGAATTTACTTAAAGAACCTTTGTTTTTGAACGAAGATTGAAAATAGTTGATTAACAACCCTGCATAATTAAATAAAAACAAGTTTGTTTTAAGTGAGGGTACAATATCTTCAATTAAAGAAAATATAGTTGTAATTGATAACTCATTGTTTGCCATCTATTTGTAAGATGTATAGTAAGCAGTAGCTTTGAATGATTGATGAAATGCAGTGACAGAATATCGTTTTTAGCTATTGAATATCCTGCATTATTAGCTAACAAATAAATGTTTTAGGGTAAGTAGTTTGAGCGAGCGCAATGGATAGCAGTGGTATCCTTTACTGCGCCAATAATAGTTGACACTTTTTGATAATACAAAGCAAGCTAACAATACGAGCAACTGGCGCAGGAAAGATACAAACGGATAGCCAGACCCGAAGGGATGCGCCCAAAGGAAAAAATAAAAAGCACCGAAAATTTTAAGGAATAAAGATCAGAAAATCTTGACATAAAACCAAGCAAACTTCATTAAGAATGCTTACGTTTCTATAGATAAAGATTAATTAAAAACCATTAACTGATTACCTTATTTTTTAATGCAAATCAGTCCTCTTTTTACCGTATTGCTTCTTAGCTGAACCGTAATAAAGTATACGCCTGCACTTAAATTGTTGATATAATATTGTTGATTGAAATTTCCTGTAAACTGCGCATATTCTTTGTAAAAACATAGTTGACCAATAGCATTTACTATGTTAATCTTTACATCACTTTTCCCTTTCAAAGTAAATTTCACGTCCAAAGTATTGCTTATAATTGGATTGGGAACCAGCGAGAAGGCATATATAGAATCCGTTATTTTGGTAGTAGTATCGATATTAAGTAAGGAAGGATAATATAAAAAAGGAGCGGACGTTTGGGTACAACCCATAGAATCGGTAGAACTAACTGTATACCACGCTGAATCTGTAACCTCTAAAAAACTATTGTTGGCAAACATGATTGAATTTCCGTTTTCATACCATTGATTATTGATAAGATTGCTGCTGAATAAAGTATCGTGAGCATGCGTAATAACAGGCGGATTTGTTACCGATAATACCACTGGAACTTTTGCAGAAGGACAATCTGCCGAAACAATTCTAGGAGCATATAAACATGGGTAAAAAGTTTGAAAAGAGCTAGCGCCATTGCTTAACAATGCAATAGCATTGGTATTGCCCATTGGATAAGGATTGCCAGTAAGATTATTGTTGGCAAATACTGTGGCATTAGTATCGGTAGAAATAACTATATAATGCGCCCCCGACTGTAAAGGTAAATTTAAGATATACACAGCACCAGTATCGGAAGGATCATTTGTAGTATAAGTACCTTTAACGGGAGTAGCCAGTGTAGCAGGAGCACTGATAGCAACTGAAGCGGCAGGTATGAAAGTAGAGCCAGAAAAATCGCCTGCAGTAATTGTAATTTTGCCAGGATAACCAGTATATAAACGTGCTGATTTAAGTATTACATTGGTATTGGAAGAGTATCTGAAATAGGTAGAATTCCCCGATAAACTACTATAACTGCCCCCATTGGGAAACAAATTTTTGGAACTTAACCCTATTCCCTGCGTATTGATACCAGTACTAAGATAATAGGTAAGATTGGAAGGAATGTTATTGTCATTTGCAGTTGTACCAGTACCTACTGGCACATCGTTAGAAAGACCATTGTACCAAAAGTAACTAGATTTATTATTAGGGTTTACTACTTCCAATAATGCATAGTTATTACTAGCGCATATTTCCCCTATCCCTGTTGGTGAAGTAACAGAGGAAGCTGTTTGAATTGTTTTTGTGGCAATATTATTAGTACTATCCTGATCGGTAGTGAGATTGGCAATTACTGTAATAGTATAGTTTGAAGAAGGCAGCAGGTAGACTAAACCGGGGAATGTATAAGTAAAAACATCACCAGGATTTACGAGTGATTTACAAACAACATTCTGCGTAGAAATTACTGTTGTACCATTTTTTACGGTTAAAGTAAGGGGTATATTGTTTAAAACTGCAGTACCATTGTTTGTTAATTGAGCCGCAATTAAAGTACTGCCATTGCAAGCCGAATCGGTAGGGGCAATAATATCGGTAACGGCAACATCGAAAGATGGCGATACTACCAGCAAACCAATATCCTGGGTTTCTCCATTTCCATAGGTACCACAAGGCTTTACTACTGCAGTATCGTTTGCTTCTACCGCTACCATTCTCATAGTAGTTTTAGTGCCAGCCTGCAAAGCATACGGTGTATTGAACGAGGCATTGAAAGTACTATTATTGGCTAATACATTGCTGGTAGCCACTAATTCGCCCGGATCGGAATAGCTACCATTGTGGTTATAATCTATATATAGTTTCACCACGGCATTGGCACCAGTAGAACCTCCACAATTTCCCAGACGAATACTACATATTGTAGTCTTATCGGGTTCAATAGTTGCAACATTTGTTCTATTATCAAGATAAGTAGTACATCCAGTTTTATTCTTATAATGTAAATTGGAAAGGGAAAAACTATCTATATTTAAACCCGCAGCACTTAAGGGTTTAGACACACAGGAACTATCGCCATTCACACCACTTATTATCAAAGAAAAAGCCTGACTTCCCCTTTGTAAACTTCCTTTATGGGTAATTATCACAGAATACAAATTGCCTGGAATAGTAGTGTCCACATCTACCCTTTCTACATTATCAAGATTATTTATTCCTTTAAAAGCTGCCTGCTGAGGTTGATTGGGATTGAGTACCCAAGGATAATACGTTTTACCTTGGGAAATAACTTTAATATCCAGGTCGTTAATTAATTTGGCAGCAGGATTGTTTAATCTGTAAGCGTAATTAATACCTGCAGGAGCATCGGTCCATACCAGTGTTGCTTTTACAATATCGCCACCCGATGCTACAAAGTTGTAACGAAAGGTATCGGAATTGTTCAATACATTCTCTATAATAGTATCGTAGTTATTAGCAATGAAATCTGCTGCTTTTTTATTATTTAATAGTCCCCATCCAAATTGATAATCAGGACCTGGAGCCGATCCTGCTTCATCGGCAGTATGAATAGCCAGTCCCTTTAAAGAAGCCGATCTCATAAATTGTCCATTATGTTTCTTGCTATATAATTCCTGCAATAAAAACAAAGACCCTGTCACAGAAGGAGTAGCCATAGATGTGCCAGACATTACCCCATAAGACGTATTAGAAGCAGCTGTAGTGGAAAGAACGCCTACTCCATCGGCTACTAAATCGGGTTTTATTCGTCCATCGTCTGTTGGGCCCCAGCTACTAAAACTTGCCATCACAACATCCGAAGAATTGTTGTAGCCATTGGTTATTCCGTTTACAGCCCCTACAGTTAAAATATTCTTTGCATTACCATAGGTAGGAATGCTGTTGTAACTATCATTGCTACTCATACCAGCACCTCTTATTCCGGTTAAAACAGTAGCGGAATCTAATGGGCTAAAGTATTGGAAAGAATTACCAACTGCAGGACCATTCTGATCACGACTATTACCAGCAGCATGTACTATTAAATAGTTGGGAGCATTGTAGGTAATAGAATCCCACGTTTGTGCTTCTTGACCATAAAATCCAAATTTATAATCTGCAAGAGAATCAGGATTACCATAAAAGAACCAGCTACCACCATTTCTCAACCAACCTGCATTGGTACCGTAAGAGTGATTGGATAATAATAAATTGGGTGCTTCAGAGCTCACTTCGGCAAAGTCGTTCATAAAATCGTAAACAACCAAATGTTGAGTAGCAAAAGACATTCCTTTAACTGCAGGATTAATGCCCGTTGCTATCATAGTACCAGTAGTATGCGTAGCATGATCATCGGCAGAATGAATAGCAAAAGCTGAATCTTTTTGAATAATTCTGCCAAGCAGTTCTACGTGTGTTTTATGTACAGTACCTCCATCCCAGATAGCAAGTTTACCCCACATATTATTGGAAGAACCCGATACGGCATATTTGCTCCATACTTTATCGGTAGAAATGGTAGTTGCAGAAATGTTGCCATAAGTGGATAAGTAAATAGGGTAACCAAAACAATCTATCCCTTTTAAGACAGAGACGATATTTGTTTTTGAATCTTCGAGTTGCAAAGGCCAGCCATATTTTTTTGCACGCTGATATGCTAGTTGAAGATTCTGTTGGTTCTTTTCCAATTGTAAATGTGCCATTTTTTGCAACACTTCAACATTTGTATTAAGTTGTGCAATTAGTGCAGTGGAAGAACCTATAATGATTAAGAATACAATAAATGAGCACTTAAATCTTGTCATAAAAAATATCTGTGATATTTAGGCTACTAAAGTAACGTAAAATTGTATAAATGTTGATTTGAAAAAATGTTAGTAAGAATAACTGTATTTTTGCCACATGTCATTAAATACACAATTACAAAACAGAAGCAACAGTGTTTGCGAAATTTGCAGTGAAAAAGGTGAACAATTGCAATCCTATCCGGTACCTCCTAAAAACGACGACTCGATAGATAATGTGGTAGTATTATGTAATAGTTGCTTGGAAAAAATAAATGCTTCAGACTATTCCGATTCTAATTACTGGCGTTGTCTTACAGGTAGTATCTGGAGCGAAGTGCCATCGGTGCAAGCATTATCATATAAATTGTTGGGTAAATTAAAAGCAGAAGAATGGGCTACAGAAACATTGGATTCTGTTTTTCTGGATGAGGCTATAATTGAGTGGGCAAATGCTGAAGACGAACTAGAGGCTAGTAAAGTTGTTCATAAAGATAGTTATGGAGTAGTATTGGAACTAGGTGATACGGTAATACTTACGCAAAACTTAAATGTAAAAGGTGCAAACTTTATAGCGCCTAAAGGTACTTTGGTTAGGAAGATAAGATTAGTACCTGACAATGCAGAACAAATAGAGGGAAAAATAGAAGGAGAAACAATTGTTATATTAACTAAATACGTAAGAAAACAAGCATAATAATTCACAAACGATTTTTTATATCTAGCCATTGTTTTTATCAAAACAATGGCTTTTAATTTTAATCTTCTTTATTCAAATTTTTACTTAAATAATAATTCTTTTTAAATTCGCAACATGATAGACTTACGTTCCGATACAGTTACAAAACCAACAAAAGAAATGTTGGAAGCAATGATGAGTGCTAAGGTTGGTGATGATGTATTTATAGAAGATCCAACTATTAACGAATTGGAAAATAAGATGGCCAATTTGTTTGGTATGGAAGCAGGTTTGTTTTGTGCTAGTGGCACTATGACCAATCAAATTGCCATTAAAGTTCATACACAACCAGGCGATGAAGTAATATGTGATAAATTATCACATATTTATCAATATGAAGCAGGGGGAATTGCCTTTAATAGTGGATGTTCTGTAAATTTAATTACTGGTGATAAAGGAAGAATTATTGCCCAACAAGTAAAAGAGGCTATAAATGCAGATGATATTCATAAAGCAGTTTCCCAATTAGTCTCGCTTGAAAATACGAGCAACAGAGGTGGTGGCACTTGTTATGACTGGAATGAAATAGATTCTATAAGAGCAATTTGTAATGAAAATAAATTACAATTACATTTAGACGGTGCAAGAATTTTCAATGCTATTGTAGCTAAAAAAGAAGATCCTAAACAATATGGAAAAACTTTTGATTCTATTTCTGTTTGTTTAAGTAAGGGGCTAGGTGCACCGGTAGGAAGTGTGCTAATTGGTAAAAAAGATTTCATTCATAAAGCCAGAAGAGTCAGAAAGTTATTTGGTGGTGGTATGCGTCAGGCAGGTTATTTAGCAGCAGCAGGTATTTATGCTTTGGATAATCATGTAGAACGATTAGAAGAAGATCATACAAATGCAAAATTAGTTGCCCATGTATTGCATAACAAAGCATGGGTCAAGTCGGTAATAGCGCCTGAAACAAATATATTGATATTTGAAACCACTCCTCCGTTTACTTCTTTACAGGTAGTAAATAAACTAAAAGAATTGAAGGTTTTATGCTATCCTATTGCTCCACAACAAGTAAGAATGGTATTCCATCTTGATATTACCAGTTCAATGATTACTGAATTAATAAATATTATTCAAAATTTAGAAATAATAAGTTAACCATAAAATAAGCCCTATTATTAAGGTTACAAAGAAAGACAATCTTATTGATTGTCTTTCTTTGTTTAATCAAATTATCATTACAACTACTCAAGTTTTAAAGTTAACTTTGGCAACAATATTTTGCAGTAATTGAATAGAGAAGAAATGAAATTAACACAGGAGCAAACAGATATTATCAACTCAAAGGGAAACATAAAAATAAATGCAGTTGCTGGATCTGGGAAGACTACAACTATTATTGAATATGCTCGTACTAGGCCTGCCAACAGTAAAATTCTTTATATAGTTTTCAATAAATCTGTAAAACTGGAAGCTGTGAGAAAGTTCGAAGAAAAGGAACTCTATAATGTAAAAGTAGAAACTGCTCACTCGCTTGCTTATCGCAATATTGTATATCAAAACAACTATAGGGTAAAAGCACAAGGTTATAAAACCAACGAAATTGCCGAACTACTTAACCTTCAGGGAAACAACGAAAAACATACCGAATACATTATTGCCAATCATATCAATAAATTCATAGCATATTTCTGCAATAGTGACAAACAAAAAGTACAGGATTTAAACTATCTTGATACCATTACTGATGATAAAGCAAAAGCATTCGTTACTTCTTTTTATCCTTATATACTTGGACAGTCAAGACTGTTATTAAGCAAAATGAACTCGGGCGAAATAGAAATCACTCACGACTTCTATCTTAAAAAGTTTCAGCTTGCTGCTCCACAACTTCCCTACGATTATATACTCTTTGATGAAGGTCAGGATTCCTCTCCAGTTATGCTTGATGTATTTCTAAAGCAGAATGCAACCAAGGTTATTGTAGGAGACACCCACCAACAGATATATGGTTGGCGCTTTGCCGTAAACTCTTTAGAACAGGTGAATTTTAAACCATTCTTTCTCACTACAAGTTTCCGCTTTGGTCAGGATATTGCCAATCTTGCAATGGATATATTGCAGTTCAAAAGCAATTTAGAACAGTTCAAACCAATACCTATAAAAGGTCATGGCACCAGTAAAGAACATAAATCACAGGCAGTACTTGCTCGTACCAATCTGGGCTTATTACTTAAGGCAATAGAGTATGTTACCGAAAAGAAAGTAAAACACATCTACTTCGAAGGAAATATAAACTCCTATACCTACGCCGATGAAGGAGCATCATTATATGATGTACTGAATCTATACAACAACAAGCACCACATGATAAAAGACAACCTTATCAAAGGAATGAAGAATATAGAAGAACTGGAAGATTATATAGATAAGACTGAAGATGTTCAGCTGGGAATGATGGTAGAGATTGTAAAAGAATACGAGAACGAAATACCCGACATCATCAAGACCATTAAAGCAAAGCATGTAGAAAATGATCAGAAGGATAAAGCCGAAATGATCTTCTCTACTGTACACCGTTGTAAGGGAATGGAATACGATTCAGTGTTCCTGGTAAACGATTTCATTACTAAAGAGAAGATAGAAAAGATGTCACTGGATAAGTATTCAGCTACTTACGATATGGCTAAACTGAACGAAGAGATAAACCTATTATATGTAGCCGTTACCCGTGCAAGAAATACCTTACACATTCCAGAGAAGCTAATGCCCAAAGACTTCAGTGTTTCACCACACATAATCATCGTAAAGAATCTGGAAGAGGAAGATAATAAGCCAAGAATAAAGGCTCCTGTAAAAGGAAAGAAAGTAGTTACAAAAGAGAAAACTTTTTCAGTAGAGTTAGCCCGAACAAGTTTCAAAGACGCCTACCGCCCCTGGACCACAGAGCTGGACGAAGAACTTACCATCAGGTATTATCAGGGAGCAACACCTAAGGAATTAGCAAAACATTTCAACAGAACAGTAGGCTCTATCATCTCCAGAGTAAAGAAGCTTGAATTGGTTGACTTTGATAGGTAATAATGAAGGGACTTAGGAGATAGAATACAGGAGATAGGAAAATACAATTTGATAAGAAATAGTATTCATATATCATTTATTTAAAAAGAGAAATCCCTCAGCATCAATTAATACTGAGGGATTTCTTTATTCATTCTCCTCTATCCTTTCTACTTCAAGTCTTATTTTACTTCTTCAAACTGTGCGTCCTCTACGTGGTCGTTAGCAGCAGCTTGACCGCCTTCTGCATGAGGTTGTGCACCTGCATCACCTTGTGGAGCAGCTCCTTCAGCTTGTGCTTTGTAAATCTCTTCACTCGCTGCAGTCCATGCAGTGTTTAGTTCAGCTAAACCAGCATCTATACCTGCAATATCCTGTGCTTTGTGTGCTTCTTTAAGTTTTTCTAAAGCAGCTTCGATCGGTGCTTTTTTATCGGTAGGAACTTTATCACCAAATTCTTTCAGTTGTTTTTCTGTCTGGAAAATCATACTGTCAGCCTGATTTATTTTCTCTACTCTTTCTTTAGCAGCCTTATCTTCAGCCTCATGCGCTTTGGCTTCAGCCTTCATTTTTTCTACTTCTTCTTTGCTTAATCCGCTACCAGCTTCAATATGAATTTTTTGTTCTTTACCAGTGCCTTTATCTTTTGCACTTACATGCAATAAACCATTAGCATCGATATCGAAAGTAACTTCAATCTGAGGAACTCCTCTTGGAGATGGTGGTATACCATCCAGATTAAACATACCTAAACTCTTATTCTGCGCAGCCATTGGTCTTTCGCCTTGTAATACATGAATCTGTACACCTGGTTGATTATCGCTGGCAGTAGAGAAGATTTCCATCTTCTTGGTTGGTATAGTTGTGTTAGAAGGAATCATTGCAGTTAAAACACCACCCATAGTTTCAATACCTAAGGTAAGCGGCGTAACATCCAACAATAATACATCTTTCACATCTCCTGATAATACAGCACCTTGAATAGCAGCACCTACAGCAACTACCTCATCCGGGTTTACACTACGGTTAGGTTTTTTGCCAAAGAATTTCTCAACTATTTCCTGTACTTTAGGAATACGGGTACTACCACCAACTAATATTACTTCATCAATCTGAGAAACATTGTAACCTGCATCTTTCAATGCAATCTCACAAGGTTTCAAACAACGATCAAATAATTTATCTGCTAATGATTCAAATTTAGCACGGCTTAATTTCAATACTAAGTGCTTAGGTACACCGTCAACTGCAGTGATGTAAGGAAGATTGATTTCAGTCTCGTTTCCGCTACTTAATTCAACCTTAGCTTTTTCAGCAGCTTCTTTTAAACGTTGTAAAGCCATAGGATCTTTACGTAAATCGATAGCTTCCTGATTTTTAAATTCGTCAGCTAACCAATCCATAATCACCTTATCAAAATCATCACCACCTAAGTGTGTATCACCATTGGTAGATTTTACTTCGAATACACCATCTCCTAATTCAAGAACAGAGATATCGAAAGTACCACCACCCAAATCAAATACAGCGATCTTCTGATCAGCGTGTTTTTTATCTAAACCATAAGCCAATGCTGCTGCAGTAGGCTCGTTTACAATTCTACGTACTGTTAAACCGGCAATTTCACCAGCTTCTTTAGTAGCTTGTCTTTGTGCATCATTGAAGTAAGCAGGAACAGTAATAACCGCTTCTGTAACTTCCTGACCCAAATAATCTTCAGCAGTCTTCTTCATTTTCTGAAGAATCATAGCAGAAATTTCCTGTGGAGTATAAGGGCGACCATCAATATCCACTCTTACAGTGTTGTTATCACCTTTAATTACTTTGTAACTCCAGTGACTAATTTCTTCAGTTACCTCATCAAATCTACGTCCCATGAAACGCTTAACACTCGATACGGTATTATGCGGATTTGTAATAGCCTGACGTTTTGCAGGATCACCAATCTTGCGTTCTCCGTTCTTTAAAAATCCTACAACCGAAGGGGTGGTACGTCTGCCTTCTTCATTGGCTATTACTACCGGCTCGTTCCCTTCCATTACGGATACACAACTGTTTGTTGTTCCTAAATCAATTCCAATTATCTTTCCCATAAAATTACTTTTTATTTTTTTACAAATATGTACTTCTCAAGTTTTGTGCCATTAGCTAAAACAAGCAATTTTGTCATATTGACAGTAGCTATTGGCAGATTAGTTTAAGTTTTAGCAGAAGTTGTCTGTATTTTTAGGATTAAATGGATTAATCTACAATAACAAAAAGCACTATTCAATCAAGAATAGTGCTTAAAATGAATCTATTATACATCAGTAATACTAAGTAAGACCCCTATTTTATTATTATCTTTTTCACATCTTCTGCATCAACACCGATTGCAGTTAAATAATAAATCCAGGTTGGTAAGGAACTATCCTCTTTTAAAAGAAATTGATTATTACCTATGTCTCCTGTAGCTTTTTTGATCATTATAATGCTACCAGCCATATCAGTTACTATAAATTTAATCTTTTTTTCAGAATTAAGCTTCATTTGAACTTTAATAACCCCATTAATAGTTGGATTGGGAGATTCTACCCATTGTTCTTTAACATCAATAGCATTTAAGTTATAAGATTTAAATACAATACTATGAATATTCTAATTGTTATCAAATAATAATTTTTCAGATCTAACCCCTTTTAAGCATAGTTAAATGTGTATTACCCATATTGAAGCACTAACGTAATTCAGAATGCAATAAATAGAACCCAACAACATCAACTTAAAATTTAAGTTAGCTAACTTTCATCAATAGTATACTAACTATTTTTCAAAACACATCAACTATAAAAAATAGTAGACTAACTATTTTTCAAAACATATCAACTATAAAAAATAGTTGACTAACTATTGTTCAAAACACATCAACTATAAAAAATAGTTGACTAACTATTTTATCAAACATATCAACTATAAAGAATAGTTAGTGTTATTAAAAATATTGGCTACTAGAAAAGTGGGGCGTAATAGACATTAAAAAAGGTTAATGCTTGTTAGCTATAACCTTTTTTCTTTTTGGTGGCGTTTTTTGATGCCAACCCCAACAATTAAATGTTGTTTTTTGTTTCTTCAGTTTTGAAGAATTTGTTCTTTTAAGGGACAAAATTTGTGTTTCCAATCCAAATTAGCGAATCATATTCCCAAGATTAGCACAAGTGCTTACTGCACTTAAAGGACTAATGCCTGCCGAATTAATCGTATACATTGCTACTGATACTTCCTGCAACCCAGGAATATCAGAAAAACTGGCAACGCATTTAGTGCTTGCTAATGTGTAAGATTGAACCCCTAAAGGAGTACTAATTGCACCATTTATTAGCGTAACAGGAAATTCGGCACCAATTACCAATACAAAAACATACATTTTAGCATCGGCAATCTTACCAGAAGTAACCTTAATGTTACCTCCTGTAGTTGCTTTTAAAACAGGCGCTACACCCCCTACAGGTATAGTTTTTTTCTGTTTTGGTTTACCGGTAGTTTCCCAACCACCACTATGAATAATTGTATCATCTCCATTAGAAATTACGGATACATAATCTGACTGATCATGTAACAATCCATTCAAATCGGATGATGAATTTGTTAACTCGTCTTTCCCTAACTGTCCATTCTTACGATTAGCATAAGCAACTTCTACTCTTGTAGCAGCATCATCCACTACTTTCAAAGCAACTTTTGGTGTTAGGAAATTCTTGTTAGCAGTCATGGCGGTTACAGTTCCATGTGCGAAACTGGCCATGTTTAAGTACTTGTGACTTAACCAGCTAATTTTAACCCAATGTATAATCATACATACTGTAAAGTACGTTGTTAAGAAGGTATCGGAACCAACTGGGGTACTCTACATTAATAGCCAATAGCACAATAATCTATCTAGCTTTAATAAAACACTTAAAGTCTGCCAAAATAGGTAAAAAAAACAGGGTTAATTTTAATAAAGACGAATAACAACAAATTATGCCTGTATTTATTGCATGACATAATTGGAAAAGTAGACAAAACAGGTAAATTGTATATAGTAGGTTCTTTTTATATCTAGGGCTTATACTCCAGATTGATTTAACCTATATAGAAGACTTTTAACCACATAGACAGAGTGCCACAGAGTAAAGGACAAATTCAATTACACAATGGAACCTGAGAATACTTATTTATTAGATCATTAATGGTTTTATAATTTGAAAATGAATACAAATACGGAGTTCACAGAGAACAGCTAAAGCCGTTAATTACATCGCTCATTGAATTCATAATGCACCATTTATATAGTAGATTTTGTTATTTTGGGATAATTAAACATATTGCATCCGGTTTTAATATAATAATGATGATGAAGATAGTAGCAACCTTAATGAGTTTAGTCTTAATCTGCAATGTAATATTGGCTCAACCCGATAGATGGCAGCAGTTTATAAAGTATGATATAGCAGTTCAGCTGCTGGACAAGACCAACACTATGGATGGTACTGAGAATATAGAATACAGCAATAACAGCCCCGATACTTTGCATAAGCTTTTCTTTCATTTATACTGGAATGCATTTCGCCCAAACAGTGCTATGGATATAAGAAGTCTCGAGCTTGGAAAGAATTTAATGAGAAGAAGAAATGGTGATGAAATTTTGGATTGGGATAGTCGGGTGAAAGACAGAATATCAAAGCTGAAGGAAGATGAGATGGGCTATAATCATGTAACTAAACTTACTATCAACGGAATTGCACAAGAACTGATAGAACATGAGACAATACTGGAAGTAAGGCTTACTAAGGACATTCTTCCTAAAAGCAAGACAACGATTAATCTTACTTTTAAAGCACAAGTTCCTATTCAGATAAGAAGGTCGGGCAGAAACAGTGCCGAGGGCATACAATTCAGTATAAGTCAGTGGTATCCTAAAATGGTAGAATATGACTATCAGGGATGGAATGCAAATCCATATATAGCAAGAGAATTTTATGGTGTATGGGGAGAATATGATGTAAAAATTACGGCTGATAAAAAGTATATGGTAGCTGCAACCGGAATACTTAAGAATGCTAACACCATTGGTTATGGATACGAAACACCAGGCACTATACTACCAATTATAAAAGGCAATAATATTACGTGGAATTTTGTAGGACAAAACATTCATGATTTTGTGTGGGCCGCCGATACAGCCTATGTTCATATTTCTAAAAAAATAAGAGAGGGACTTACTTTAAATGCTTTTTATAAAAGAGGAAATGGGACTAATGACAGTGCATGGAAAAATGTACTCTGGGCCGCTGAGAAAGTACTTCCATTTATGGAAAAAAACTACGGGCAATATCCTTACCCACAATACTCCTTTATTCAAGGAGGAGATGGGGGCATGGAGTACGCTATGGCTACTCTAATCAAAAATTCAAGCTTAGGAACTGTCTTTCATGAATGGCTACATAGTTGGTATCAACAAATGCTGGGCACCAATGAAAGTTTGTTTCCCTGGATGGATGAGGGATTTACAGAATATTCTACTGATCAGGTTTCAAACTATTATTATACTAACTGGGCAATCTCCTCTCCTTTTGTAAAGAATAATCAAGCTGCAATAGAAGATGCCACAGCAGTTTATAAGAGACTTCCCCTAATTGAAGCGGCCAACTATGATGGATATTTTTCTCTGGCTAAGAGTGGTATGGAAGAACCTTTGAGTACCCATGCAGATCATTTCAATACAAATTGGGCATACAATGCTGCTTCATATAGTAAGGGAGCAGTTTTTCTAAATCAATTGGGCTATATTGTAAGTGATAGTATTAGAAATAAAATACTGCTAGAATATTATCGCCAATGGAGGTTTAAACACCCTAATGCAAATGACTTTATTCGTGTTGCAGAAAAGATCAGTAATCTGAACCTGCAGTGGTATAAAGAATATTGGATGAATAGTACAAAAACAATTGATTATGCACTAGGAAATATGTCGATAGATTCTTTAACCGGTAAGACCCAAATTACGTTAAAAAGGATTGGAAAAATGCCTATGCCTATTGATGTTGTTATAACGCTGAAAGACGGCAGCAAAGAATATCATACAATTCCATTGGATTTAATGTTTGGAGCAAAGCCTGCGGAAAATGGAAACAACGTAATAGTAGATAAAGAATGGCAGTGGACGCACCCTGAATATACATTAGAAACTTCGTTGAATTTAACCGACATTAAAAGTCTTGAAATTGACCCTTCACAAAGAATGGCGGATGTAAACAGGGTAAATAATAAGCTTGTAATTCCGGATTAGAGATGAAATTCAGGAGATAGGCGTAAAGAGTATCCATTTGCTAGTCACTAGTTACTGGCAATTATTAGCTTTTTTCTGATAGCTGTTATTACAAAAGCTACAGTTTAATATAAACTAAAAAAGCTGTGTTTTGCAACACAGCTTTTTTAGTTTATCCTTTTTGAGAATTATTTATATTCAGGAGTATATTTAGTACTACTTTGAATTTCGATATCTGGTTTTCCCATATAACGGTGTTGATATAAATTGTAGCAACCACCTGTTACAAAAGATAAAATACAAAACACTTTAAGATAGAATAAAAATCTTGAAGAGTTAACCCAACTTTGAGTGAAATCTTTATTTGTTGACTGTTCTGACATATTGTTTGAATTGGCGCAAAAATAATAAAGGAATTGATATTTCAAATATCTGTGGGAAATTTATTTAGAAATAATTTTATCTGGGTTATTTTTAATGTACCCCTCCCACCCTTTTAATGCTTTTGTACCACTATTGAGCACCGAATTTGATTGGTAATGGTGACAAAGAGCTACCGCCAAAGCATCGGTAGCATCGAAATACTGGGGGCGATCTTCTATGTTCAGAATTCTTTTCAGCATCTGCCAAACTTGTTCTTTATCGGCAGTCCCTTTTCCCGTAACTGACTGTTTTACCTTTTTGGGAGAGTATTCCGTAACCACTAATCCTGCCTGCATAGCTGCAGCAATAGCTACACCCTGAGCTCTACCAAGCTTTAGCATACTTTGCACATTCTTGCCAAAAAAAGGTGCTTCGATAGCGAAAGTAGTGGGACGATAGAGTTTAACTAACTCGGAGACTTTAGTGTGAATCTTTTCGAGACGAGCATAATTATCAAGATCTTTAGCAGACATTTTAAGTACATCCATCAATAGTACCTGTAATTTGTTGCCATCTGCTTTTAGTATAGCATAGCCCATCACTTGTGTACCTGGATCAATTCCTAATATTATACTACTCTTCATGATTGTGTGAAAATAAGGAAATCTGGGTTAATCCCAGTATTTGCAGTAGTGATTCGTTCCAAACTCTAAATACTTCAAACACCAGCATTTGCATTATTTTTTATTTTAATAATAGTTCACTATGCCTGCTAAAAAAAAATCTACACAAACACTTGTCTTTAATGTATTTGTAGTTTTCATAACGAATCCTATAACAAATACTAGGATAATATTTTTTATATGAATAATACATCATTTATTTGTAGGACTATACAAACACATGCGACTAAGCAGACCCATTAGGATTCTCGTTAATTATCTGTTGGTGCCAGTTCTAATCATCTGGCTCTTATTTTCTATCTATCATCAAATTGTCCAACAACAAAATCTGGAACAAGCATGGCAGAATATCTCTGGTTCATTTACTTCAAAAGACTGGTGGATGCTATGGGTGGTAATCATGCTAGTGGTTGTAAACTATGGACTAGAGGCAAAGAAATGGCATTTACTTGTTTCAGAGGTACAACAAATATCTTATGGAAAGGCCTACAAAGCAGTTTTATCAGGGCAAAGTTTTGCATTTAATACTGTAAATAATGTAGGAGAATACTTTGGTAGGATTGCTCATCTGGAAGAGGGAAAAAGACTAAAAGCTATTTCTGTAACCATTGTTGGAAGTATCAGTCAGTTTATAATTACACTACTAATGGGTATTGGAGGGCTGGTTTACTTGAGACATTATATACTTGATAATACACACTTCATCCAAGGTGTTAATAAATTCTGGATAGATGGGTTAATTTATGCATTAAGCGCTGGCACAATTGTATTATTGCTAGTATATTACGAAATTGCATGGATAACTAAACTACTGGAGAAAGTACCATTTATTCATAAATTATCGTTCTTTATAGTCAATGTTGAACATTTCACTAAAAGAAAGCTTACTACTATTCTGTTGTTGTCAACTTTAAGATATACCGTATTTGTATTACAGTATATTATATTGATGCGATTATTTAAAGTAGATATAGCTATTATAACTACTGGATGGATGGTCTGTGTTATGTTTCTGGTACTAGCAATTATACCGAGTATTGCACTTGCGGAACTTGGCATAAGAGGAGAAATAAGTAAACAGATATTTGGATTGATGAGTACTAATATTTTGGGGATTACCTTTTCAGCAGCCCTGATCTGGTTTATTAACAGAGTTTTGCCAGCATTGGCCGGAAGTTTGCTATTGGCAGGTATTAAACTCCTGAAAAATAAAAATATATGAGAAAGTTTTTTTATAGTTTTCTATTCATCATTATTATATCGCCATTAATGGCTGGAGACAATTTTTGTGGATTACATAACAGTGCATTTCAGACTGGAGAAAGGATAGATTATACCATTTATTACTCTGTAATTGGAATGTATATTAACTCGGGTAATGCTAGTTTCTCAACGTCACTTGAAAAGATAAACAACCGTATTGCATACCATATCATTGGAGACGGTAGCAGTAATAGCAAGTACGACTGGATATTTAAGGTACGTGACCGTTACGAATCATACATAGACACAGGAAGTTTACAACCATTAAAGTTTGTAAGAAATGTAAATGAGGGAGGTTATAAAACATACGAAAATATTACTTTCAACAATCAGACTGGAACTGCTATTACTACAAAGGGCGTATTTAAAATACCTTCTTGTATTCAAGATGTTTTGAGTTCTATTTACTATGCAAGGAATATTAATTTTAACAGCTATAAGCCAGAAGACAAAATTCCTTTTACGATGTTTTTGGACAATCAGGTATATAATCTTTATATTAAATATTTAGGCAAAGAAGAAATAAAAACACGTTATGGTAAATTTAGAGCCATAAAGTTTAAACCTTTACTGGTAAAAGGAACCATGTTTCAAGGAGGAGAGAAAATGACAGTTTGGGTAACAGACGATGCGAATCATATTCCTATCAGAATAGAAAGCCCTATTGTAGTAGGAAGTGTAAAGGTTGATATGATGAAGTATACCAACCTTAGAAATCCATTAACTTCTTTTTTGGGAAATAATTGAGAATTAATTTTAATCTACATTTAAATATGTATCATATTCTGCTTCTTTTTTCAACTCTAACAATTGGGCAACTTTTAGGTATCTTATGCCCTGAGTAAACAATAAAATATAAATTCCATATAGAATTGCTACAACTACATCAATAGAAGTATGTCTTTGTGTATAAAAATGAACAGTTCCAACTGTATTAATATAAAAATAGTCAACTGCGTAAATACCGTTTGCAAAAATCATTAATAATATACACGGAATGAAATATTTAAATCCGACATTTCCTATGTCCTTCCTAATAGAAATTGCCCAAATTAGCGCAAAAAAAAGTATTATTCCATGAATAACTAGATGAACTAAATTTAGTGTGTCACTCAATACCGGGAAATAAAAAACAAAAAAAACGACAACTCCTAATACAGCAAAACAAGAATAGAATATGTAATTCACGAACATCTTTTTTGTGTCTTTGAAATTGTAAAAAACAATACCAAACACCAAATACGATAGAGTGTAAGAGGTAGATGCAAGATATTGAATTTTAAAATCTGGTATCGTATTTAGTATATCTCCAAACCAAGAGAGCAGTAAACTAAGGTATATGAAAAAATGCATAGAAAAGAATACATCTTTATTGAAAATTCTTACAAAAGCAAGGGGAATTAAAAAAGTTCTTGTATAATATCTTACACCATAGTGTTTTGTATATAAAGCGTAACATTCAACAATTAAAGCAATTATAAATAAAACTAAACAGACTACATCAATTACCTGTTTCAATGCAAACAATAAGGTTTCTTTTCTTTCTTGATCTTTAAATGACATTGTAAATGGTTTATATTTTTTTTGAACAAATCATAAAAACAGTATGACCTCATTGTTTCTATTTCTGTTCATTAATCTATTGAGCAAATAAAAAGAAAGTAATTGAAAGTATAAAAAAGATTTGCAAACACTATTTTTGCAAAAAATACATTATGTCAAGGTTAGCGATCGGTTTAGTGCAGATGAGTTGTGTAGCAGATAAAGCTACTAATACCCAGAAAGCCATATTAGAAATAAGGAAGGCAGCTGAAAAAGGAGCGCAAATTATATGCTTACAAGAGCTATTTACTTCATTATATTTCTGTGATGTAGAAGATCATGACAATTTTCAGTTGGCGGAGCCAATACCTGGGATAACAAGTAATCTATTAGCACCTGTAGCAGCTGAACTAAATGTGGTAATTATTGCCTCTTTGTTTGAAAAGAGGGCTAAAGGATTATACCATAATACAACTGCAGTAATTGACGCTGATGGTTCTTACTTAGGAAAGTATAGGAAAATGCATATTCCTGATGATCCTGGATTTTATGAAAAGTTCTATTTTACTCCTGGGGATATTGGGTACAAAACGTTCGACACAAAATTTGCTAAAATTGGTGTACTTATCTGTTGGGATCAATGGTACCCTGAAGCATCCCGTATTACTGCTTTGATGGGTGCAGATATTTTGTTTTACCCAACAGCTATTGGCTGGGCTAATACACAAACAGAGGAAACCAATATAGAACAATACAATGCTTGGCAAACTATTCAACGTTCGCATGCTGTAGCCAATGGCGTGCATGTTGTATCTGTAAACAGAGTTGGTAAGGAAGGCGATATGACTTTTTGGGGAGGCTCTTTTGTTTCGAATCCATTTGGCACACTTTTATACAAAGCATCTCATGATAAAGAAGAAACTGAAGTAATAGAAATAGACCTTGAGAAAAATGAATATTATAGAACCCATTGGCCATTCCTAAGAGATAGAAGAATAGATTCCTATCAACCTATCACCAATAGATTTATAGATTAAACTTAGATATTGTATTAGAAATTGAATTACAATATCTAATGTTGATCTGGCATAAAGTAAAATAGCGTGTATACTATAGCGAGGTCATCAGGGCTTACTGATGACCTCGCTATTTTTATAATATAATAACTACTTTTTAAAGAATGATAAGCTGTAGCTTTCCAATCCATTAAGATATTGTATAAAATAGCTTCCCATAGGTAAAGTTTCTACCGGAATTCGATTAGAGGTGCTGCCCTCTACCGGAAAAAACCTTAGTACAATCCTACCTACTGCATTCATTATTCTAAATTCAGCGGATGTTGATGCAGGACCATGTTCCAATTTAAGGTAATTTGTAACTGGATTAGGATATGCTTGGAGTGATACTGATGACGAACAAATTTCTATCTTAATAATTTTGCTATAAGTATATGCACCACTTTTGTCGACCATTTTCAATCTATAATAAACTAGTTTACCAGGTTGTATTTGATTATCAACAAATTGATACAAATTTTGTCCTGTTATTGATTTAGCATTGACCGTACCTATAGTTGTAAAATCTAATCCATTGCTGCTACTTTCTATTTTGAACTCCGCAAGATTTATTTCATTTATGGTATTCCATTTAAGGTTAATACGTTTATCATTTTTAGTGGCTGAAAAACTCAATAAATCAACAGGAACAATAGCATCAACAAGGCCTTTGAACTTTACATCTTTTAACATTCCATACCTACCTGCTGTAGAACTTCCACAGCTAAAGTATATTCTAAAAGTGAACGTTTTTCCTGGAGATTGATAAACGCCAATGGAGCCATTTAAAGCAAGCTTATAATTGTCAACAGTCCCTGATGTATTTTTATTGGTAACAACTGGAGCAGCAAATGTTGCTCCAGTTAATTCTGTAGAATCTGAAATAAATCCATCTCTAGAATACGCTACTGCCATTTTCGTATTAGAGTTAGTATTATAAAAATCTGCATTTAATAAAATAGTATCTATCCGTATTTTAATATAAGGACTTGCAGACATAGGTGCTACTTGAAACTCTTCATAAAAAGAACGATTAAGATTGCCACCAGGCCCACCAGCTGAAGTACCCCAACCTCCGTCGATAGTGGTACTTGCACCAAATGCCTGACCATATGCTGTACTGTAAGCCGGCACGGCTGCGGCAGTACCTAAAGAGGCGTATAAATTATTAAATCGAGGAATAGTCGGCGTAACAAACTGATTACGAACTGATGCACTATCTACATTTGAAATAGTCATAGGCCATTCAATTAAAGTAATCAGGTTTAATAATGGGGTACTAATTGTAGTACCACTAACTGAAACTGATGAAGCAACTGCTCCTGCGCCGGTAGTTGCATTGGATATATTACCACTCCATGTACCTACCATACTTGCATTTAGCCGAACCTGAATGATTTTTGAAGGTATAGAATCTGCTACTCTAGAAATAGTTAAAGGATTTGTATTAGTATACCAAGTGGTACCTGCGTCGGCAGATACTTCAAAATTAACAGGTGGTGTAACCATTACATCGGCAACTAAATTAAACCCTTTTAAAGTATAAAATTGAGTAGCTGATGGTGCTGCTGGGCTTAGGCTTTGTATAAAACTACCAATAATTCCTGTAGCTATTAGTGTTGGTGCACTAGATATAGAAATAGTATCCGTAACATTTGTAAGTAAAGTTCCAGGGACATTAGCTTTTACAAAATAGTAGTAGATGCTACCTGCGGGAGGGAATGCATCGTTAGTACTGAAATTTATTAATGTATCGGTATTAGCTGTAATGGATGATATGCTTTGGAATGAGCCTTTATTATCAATTGAACGGTATAATTCATATATAACACCCGTGATAGGCCAGCAAACATTCCAAGTGAAGGATGATGAGGAAGCCCCTTTTACTCCTTTGAAATTAGCAATAACCAATTCTTTAGGCTGATAGTTACAAAAGTCTGTTCTTGTGGTACAAGGATCCCATCCACTAAAAATATTTGGAAGATTATAGCCAGCAGTATCTGCTAGTTGTTTAGACCATGAAATTCTTTTAGATACATCTACCAGCGCACCATTGAAACGAACGCTTTTATATTCAGCATCTGTTATTACGCTAGTATCTGTACCAGCATCCCAAGTACTCCAACCAATTGGATTAATGGTTGACCCTAAATTACAATTTATATAAGCTACTTTATTATTAGCCGTTATACCACTTGTGCCATTGTTCCAAGGTCGGCCCAAGAAATAAGAAGTAGTGCCTGTATGTGCGGGCAGTTTACAGTTTCTAAAAACATAGCCAAAAGATTGTCCGATTGTTGTATTTGCTGCTGTAATATATGAAGTTCCTCCTGTAGGACGAGCTTTAGGATAAATAATGCAAGAGTCGAATACATCGATAGAGCTTCCAAAAATGAAATCGATTGTACCGTCTATATAACAGTTTTTAAAATAATGTCTGGGGTTGCCAGCACCTTTGGTGTACAAAGTATCCTGGAAGCCTGTAAAAATACAGTTCTTAAAAGCTGCCCTATCAGCATTGATCATGAAAGCTACAGCCTGACAACCTGCAAAACCCGCTGCATTGGCTGAATCATAATTAAATGTATTTGAGATTGTTATGTTCATTGCTGTAAAATCGTTGGCATTTACGGTTAATGTTGCAGAGCCAGCAGTACCATATGTTCCGCCAGTAGGAGTAGCTAAACCAGATGCCGCATTGAAAGCAATAATTGTATTGGCTGAGCTCTCCCCTATCAACTGAATAAAGGGTTTATTTGAGGGTATTGTATCTTTTTCGAAATAGAAACCATTCTTGACCATTATTACATATGGGTTTGCTAAGGATGATGTAGTGGGAGCAGCTGCTATTGCTGCTTTTATTGTGGTATAGTTACCAGAACCATCTTGCGCAACAGTAACTGTTTGGGCTTTAACAGACAATACCAACAAGAATAAAAGTGAAAATAAAATGATATTTTTTTTCATACAAGCAATTTTACAGTTTTCAAAGTTATTCTTAGATCCTTTTAAATACTGTAATTTATGGGATATTATTGTGCAAACGATTGCAATCCAAATGTATGGGATAGGTTTAAAAATATTAAACTTAAATGGTGTTTGGGTTAAATGTTTGGCATTCCTTTTGGTAATGCAAGGAATGCAAGTTTGTTATAGTTTCGGTTTTATTGTAATTCATTTTATTATTTTTTGGTATTGAACTATATACTATACTTTTGTGCCTTCTAGGTTATGGCTGAGAAGCTGCCCCAGCAACACAACTCCCCAACGATATCACAAGCCTAGTTTGAATTATTAGTCTATGGCTAGAATACAATGAAAAGCAACTATGAGAATACGCTTTTGTTCTTGTAAGTTGGTGTGATGGTTGGATACTCAAAAGTTATTGTTAGGGGATAACAATACTACAATCAGTCAAGAAAAAATTCCAGTGAGTATTTATTGATTTTCGCATTACCAATTTTCTTTCTCTTACTTGTATACTTTGTTTTTGAATTGCAGAAAGCACTCGACAGACTGCAAAATGCAATAACAAGACGGGGGTTCGAGAAAACAGTATCGCAGAACGCTTTCGCAGCATTGCTAAACAGTTTCGCAGAACGGGGGTAAGAGATAACTGCACTGCAGAACTTTATAACAGTATTGCAAATAAAGATTGCGAAACAGGGGTAAGAGATACCAGAACTGCAGGAGGAGAAAATAAGTAAGCAGAAAGTAATTGCGCAGAATTGTTGTAGATGGTTTTATTGTTTAATGTGTTTAACGGGAATACAGCAATACAGCGTGAGTCGTGAGAATACATCATGAATCGTGAGAATATATCGTGAATCGTGAGAATACATCGTGAGGCGTGAGTGTACTATTTGAATATTTTGCTGAGATTAACTGACTATTTTACTATCCCATTATTTATTAACTGTATTTAAAATTAATACAATGACTGTAATAAAATTAAAGATTAGATCGAGAATGGATGAATTAAGTCCAATGACCTTGTTTGTTACTGATTCTTTTGTTAAGAATCAGACCGAATTTGAAAATTTTTCTCCTAAGTATGACGATACTTACGCTGCTACTGTTGAGGCAAAGCGGAAAGAGATAGATGCTTTGCTATATCCTGTTCAATTAACTGCTGAGTTGAAAGTGATAACCAAGCGTATTTATGCAGGGCAAGATACCGTAACTAAAACTATTGGATTGCTGGAAGGGTATGCACAAAGGGCTACCGGACTAACGATTGACCCTAAAGATTTTGGTTTTTCTGCTGTAAGAGCTTCTAACCATTCCGGTGATATAGAAGGATTGGTAAAGAATATGCGTATAGTGAGTGCTAATGCGAAGAAGAATATTGCTGCATTGACATTAGTTGGCTATTCTGCTGTAAAGCAAGCAGCGTATGAAGCATTGACTGATGGGCTAGAGACTAATAATGCTGCTCAGAATTCGAAAGAGGAAGACAGAAGAACGCTAGTAAGTGATAACCATGTAGCGATTAATGAACTATGGGAAATGGTTCGTGACCTTTGTGATGCTGGTAAAAGAATTTATCCGAGCAAAACAGATGTGAACAGGGAATCTTTTGTAGTATCGACTGTTTTGGCAAAGATGCGTAAAGATGCATTGAAAACTGCGATGAGTGGTACCGTGCCACCTAGCGGAAAGATTGTATTGAAACCAATGCTTGGAGGCAGAAAGAGAGTGATAAACGCTGACCCTAAGGGTGTGTATGATAAAAAGGGTATTAAACCTGGAGAATATTATGCTACTCTTTATGTAAAAGGCGTTGAAGTAAGCAGTAAGGATGTGAAGATTGAAACCGGTGTGAATCTGGTGGAGAATTTTGGGCCGATAAAATAAAGCCTTTCCCCCGCCCCCTTTCCCAAGGAACGGGGAGGAATACAAAATACAGGTTACTAGTTGCTGGTTGCCAGTTAAAGGCTCTGTGAGATTGAACAATTTCGCAGGGCTTTTTTTTAAAATGATTAGCTGATTAACGGATTAATGGATTAGCGGATTGAATACAGCCTTTCCCCGACACTACTCCCGATTGAGAAGGGAGGATACAAGCTGCTGATTATTTTTTAAAGCTTAGAAAGATTTTTAATTTAATGTATAAAAGTACTTCAATGAAAGAACAGAAAACAACACTTAATGTACAAGGTTTAAATGTAGTTATACTATCTAAAAAAGGAAGTGAATTTATTTCTCTTACCGATATTGCCAAATATAGAAATAATGTGGAGCCATTTTCTGTTATTAATAACTGGATGAGAAGCAAGAGTACCATTGAATTTGTAGGTTTATGGGAAAAATTGAATAATGCTGATTTTAAACCTCTCGAATTCGATAGGTTTAAAGTTGAAGCAGGTAATAACTATTTTGTACTTTCACCTCAAAGATGGATTGAAGCTACTAATGCTATTGGGATTACTTCCAAATCGGGTAGACATGGAGGAACTTTTGCACATAAAGATATTGCTTTTGAATTTGCCACTTGGATTTCTTCTGAATTCAAATTGTACCTTATTACAGAATTCCAACGGTTAAAAAATGATGAAAATGATAGGTTACATTTAGATTGGAATTTGCAAAGAACACTATCGAAAGTAAACTACCAGATTCATACTGATGCGATAAAAGAAATATTGATACCGAAAACACTTACAAAAGAACAGATTAGTTATGTATATTCTACTGAAGCAGATGTGCTTAATGTAGCATTGTTTGGAAAAACAGCTAAAATATGGAGAACTGAAAATGAAACGGCAACAGGTAACATTAGAGATACAGCATCGCTGATAGAACTAGTAGTATTATCGAATCTTGAAAGTATCAATTCTATTTTTATTAGACAAGGACTTTCAACTTCTGAACGTTTGATTCAATTGAATGGTATTGCCATTAACCAAATAAAGACTTTATTAAATAACCGCAGTATTAAAAAGCTGTCTTAGAAGTGTTATGAAGTACAGACCTCACCCCTGCCCTTCTCCAGAATAAGAAGGGAGGATGCAAAATTCAGGTTACTAGTTGCTGGCTGCCAGTAAAAGGCTCTGTGAGATTGAACAATTTTGCAGAGCTTTTTTTGTGGGTGTTTGATAATCTTTATATTTGAAGTGCCTTTAAATAAGCAAATGAAACAAAAACCGACAATTGGAAAGTACTAACGACAATTTAGAATGACTAATAGAAAAGGATTGATAATCAGCGACAATACAAAAAGTACTAATGCATCTTATAGCATAAATGCGCGCGTTGAACCAACATTGCTGCGCAATGAACTGTATTTAAGCTGTTATAATCTGTATGTGTAAATTGCATTCCTAAATTAATTTACATGGAAAAAAAACA
>Ga0208259_1000122_pt1 | contig 29300 bp, 18 predicted proteins | sample CryBogCBH22May08_FD_184618 | JGI IMG/M metagenome (GOLD analysis project Ga0208259, IMG submission 184618) | Freshwater microbial communities from Crystal Bog, Wisconsin, USA - CBH22May08 (SPAdes) | ecosystem: Environmental > Aquatic > Freshwater > Lake | place: Crystal Bog, Wisconsin, USA... | reverse complement strand
AAGTAACTGTATTAAATCAGGCATTGGGCGAAACAATGCAGATAGCGGTAGAAAATACGGGCAATAATGCCGATTTCTGGATCTGGATTGGCGATGTGCCTGCAGCGCAGGTTCATGGAAAGGCCGTATTGGTAAAAGCGGGTAAATTGGCCAACTTTAAACCATCCGATTTGCAGGAACTTGCTGGTACTGGTACTTACCTTACTATTAAAAACGCAAATGTCACCAATTCGGCAAGCTATACCGTAACTATAATTGGATAAAATTCAAGCAGAACAGGGTATAGTGATTGTAGAACATAAAACAGCAGATTAGCTAAATAGTTAATCCCAGATGAAGCATTAGCGTTCGTTAAGAAGGTTACCAATACAATAAAGACGAGTGTTTTTTTGCAGATTTTTTGTTAGCAATCATAGTGAACTATGGTAATAACAAAAAATCAAGCAAACGCTTGTGTTTGAAGTATTTGAAAACGGCATTAGAAATCTATTGCGTATTCTGGGTTAATCTGCTGTTTCTATTAAGTAATTGCAATACCAGTATTACTGTGCTTCCCAGGTCTTTTTATCGGCCTTCATATTATCAATCGTTTTCTGATAAGATTCTTTGTCTTTATCTGCTTTATCCATTGCTTTCTGTTCCACCTTTATCGCTTCTTCTTTATTGCCAGTCTTATATAATAATTGCGCATAGGTATCCATAAATTCTGGAGCATTGCTTACTGCGAAAGATTGTTTACTGATTGCTAATGCCTTCTTTAGTATATCTTTATCGGTAACTTTAACAAATGAATTCCAGGCCCATTCATTCAATTTATCGTTGGTAATTACACCAGGGTAATTAACGATATATTTTGCAGCATTCTCTATCAGAAAATCAATCATATTCATTTTTTCATAGTAGTTTAATTTCAGATAATCCAACATTTTACTACTGTCCGGTTGCGTTTTTATGTACTCTTTTGCATAAGCATCAGCATGATCATCATAAAGGTCATAGGCCTTCATTACAAAACTGAAAGCATTATCGGAATTTAATTTATGGTGATCGAATTTATTTTTAATGGTATAATAAGCCTTGTTGCTATCCAATGCATTGTTGCCTTCTTTAATAATAAAAGGAGCGCCACCAGCACCTACACTTCTATGTAGCGGATTGCCATTGGATGAAAAATAAAGGAAGGTAGGATACACATGCACCAGAAACTTCTTTTCCAGCATCGCAGCATCTGCACGCCATGCAATAGTATTCTCGTCATCTTTTTTACTGGTATCCATTTGTGCCTTTACACAGATGAAATTTTTATTGAAGAAATCGCCCACTTCTTTCATGGGAAAAATAGTAGAACTCATATACTTGCAAGGGCCACACCAGGTAGTATAACAATCTACAAATATGCTTTTGTGTTCTTTGGTAGCTTTCTCTACAATTTGTTTCCACAATAATCCGTGTTCAAACTTTATGCCTGCTTCCTGCGCATTTGTCCACTGCAATATCATTAAGGTGGAAAGTACTAAAATGATCTTTTTCATGTTCTTATATTATTCGTTATTTATTGATTAACTGTTTAATATCTTCTTCTTTTAAAACAGGATTTGCCCCTTTATGCATGGCTACCAAAGCACCTACAGCACAGGCATATTCCACGGCTATTGCATATTCTTTTTCTGCTATTAACTGTGTAATTAAAGCTGCCAGAAAACTATCGCCCGAACCAATAGTATCTTCTACTTTCACAGTAAATCCAGGATGAGCCCAGCACTTATTATCGGCAAATAATATGGCGCCATCCTTTCCCCTGGTAATACAAATAGTTTTCGCATTGGTTCTGTCTGCAATAAACTGAATATTATTTTCAATATCGGTAGATGGAGCACCCAATGCTGTTGCAATAATAATTAATTCTTCATCATTTAATTTAATAAAATCTGCCTGCTTCATCAGCAACTCCAGGAAAGGAATATCATAGTAAGGGGGACGAAGGTTTACATCGAATATTTTATATTTAGCAATGGTTAATAATTCCAATAGCGAATTTCTTGATACTTCATGGCGGCAAGCAAGAGAACCAAAAATAAAAGCAACGGCTTGCTGTACAGCTGTTCTATCAGCATCGGTAATTACTATTTTATCCCAAGCCGATGGATACACTATATTGTAAGTAGCAATACCCTGTGTATCCAGGTTTACCAGCACCTCGCCTGTTGCCATCTCTTCATCTTCCTGCAACAATGCAGTAGTTACATGATGCTGGGATAAAATGCTTTTTAATGCTGTGCCAGCATCATCCTTACCAGTTCGGGAAATGAGCTGAGCATGAATCCCTAAGGACTGCAAGCGGATAGCCACATTCATAGGCGCACCACCAGCAATTTTCCCGGTGGGCAATACATCCCATAGCACTTCTCCAAAACAAACTACATTCTTGCTCATACTGATAAACTACTACAAATATGGATATTAAAATATTATTTCTATTAAAATAATTTATGACATCAACTTCGTAATACCCTGTCAAATTAATTTTCAATTACCTTTGAACCCATTATGAAACTGACCTCTACTATATATTTATTGTTCTTTTTATTCATTTCTGCTACTGCAATCTGCCAACCTCCCGTTGCCTCCTATCCATTTAATGGTAATGCAAACGATGTGAGTGGCAATAATAACAATGGAATATTAGGCGGGGTAAACAACAACCCAATACTGGTACCTGACCGTTTTGGCAATCCAAATTCTGCTTATCAGCTGGGTGGTTTTTACAATCCAAACTGGATAATGATTCCCAATAGTAGTTCACTTCAATTTGGCAGTCAAATGACGTTATCCTTGTGGTTTAAGCAGTGTTCTTTTGGCGGCATGGATGGCTATGGCAATTACTCGCCCAATGGAAATAATATACTCTGGTCCAAGGCCGGCGATGGCATTGGTGCCGATCCGGGAATCTGGTGTTATTCTTATACCAATTCCTCCAATAATCTTAGTCTCTCCTTTGATAATACCAACGGCAATCCTACCTACTACATGAACTTTCAAGGAGATATTACCTATCTATGCTTTGATTCCTGTCAGTGGCTGAATGTGGTTTACATGATAGATGCTACCAGCTGGAAAATGTATGTAAATAAAAGGTTGGTGAAGATGATTCCATTAACAGCGCCTGCCGATTTTAGTAGTGCTAATAATGAAGATTTATACTTTGGCAGAATGTGGAATGGTAATTTAATCTGGTATCCCTTCAATGGGGTGATTGATGATATTAATATTTATAACTATGCTATCAGTCAACACACCATCGATTCTTTATACGGCAATTACAATGATCCCCTTGCGATGAATAATACGATAACCATCAATAGTATCAATCTAAAAGATGTCAACTGTAATAACCATACTATCACGATAAATGCTACTGGCTATTCGGGTAATTTACAATATTCAATAGACAGTGGCACTACCTGGATGGCTAACAATTCATTTAGCGGTTTATCTAATGGGCATTATACTATTTCTGTTAAAAATAGTTGTGCTCAGTATGATACTACAATCCTATTACAGTCTAACAGAAATACAACTATTGTGCAAGCTATTTGTCAGGGACAATCTTTCAAGGGGCATACCGTAAGCGGCACTTATTTAGACACTGCTAAAACAGCCTTAGGTTGCGATAGTATCACTACACTTCAGTTAACCGTAAAAGCTAAATCATCCGCTACTATTAATCAAACCATTTGTCAGGGACAATCTTTTCTTGGTCATACTACAACAGGAACTTACAAGGATACGCTGGTTAATTCCAACGGTTGCGATAGTGTAAGAACGTTGAATCTGATAGTAAAGCCTTTAGCAGCTTCTACAATCAATCAAACTATCTGCCAGGGACAATCATTCCTGGGGCATACCCTTACTGGAACTTATCAGGATACATTGACTTCGGTAAATGGATGTGATAGTATCAGAACCCTTAATTTGACGGTAAACAATAAATCGTTCAGTACTATTGCACAAACTATTTGTAGCGGTCAATCTTTTCTTGGACATCCGATAGCCGGTATTTATAAAGACACCTTTACGGCGGCTAATGGCTGCGATAGTATCAGAACATTAGTACTTTCTGTATATGCCGATATTCATACCAATCTTACTAAAAATATTTGTCAGGGACAAAGTTTTCTTGGTTATACTACAGCAGGAACTTATCTGGATACTTTTGTATCGGCCAATGGTTGCAGAGATAGTATAAGAACCCTTAATCTGATAATAATCAATCCCTATCATATTGCTCAAACGATGTCGATATGTACAGGACAAACCTATCAGGGTCATAGTACCTCAGGAACTTATACTGATTCTTTTAAAAGTGTATCTGGTTGTGATAGTGTAGTAGTACTTACTTTAATAGTTGGCAATAAGACCGTCTCTAGTATTTCAGCTACTATTTGTCAGAATCAATCTTATTTGGGACATACTGCATCGGGCGATTACAATGATACTATACCCAATAAAAATGGCTGCGATAGTATTATCACGCTGCACTTAACCGTTACACCAATCAGTAAAACAAAAATTGATACCAGCATTTGTTATGGTACAGCCTTTGCAGGATATAGTAAAGCAGGCACTTATATCGACACATTTAAATTGACGAGTGGATGTGATAGTATCCGTACGATTAATCTATCGGTTTATGCAGCACTAACGCCTACCCTACCTGCCGACAGCTCTATCTGTGCAGGAGATTCTATCATTCTTTATCCAGGTAAGTTTAATCAGTATAGTTGGAGTACAGGTGCTACTACTCCATCAATTGCTGTAAATACACCGGGAAAATATACCGTAACCGTTTATAATAAAGCCAGCTGTTCTGCTACGGATAGTTTTAAATTGATTGCAGTGAATCCAACACCAGCAAACTTCCTACCAAATGATATTACGGTATGTTCTGGTGAAAAATATACGGTAAGTGGTTATTGGAAATATCTTTGGAGTACGGGTGATACGGTTGCAAGTACAACACTTATAAATACTAGTCCAGTTACCTTAAATGTAATAGATTATAATGGTTGCAAAGGGCAGGACACTATGCAGATAGTTTACCTTAATTGTGATAATATTCAAATCCCCAATGTATTTTCTCCTAATGGAGATGGTAAGCATGAAGTGTTTATGCCGACAGTAATTCCATACAATAAAGCATACAAATTAGCAGTATTTGACCGCAATGGTCAAATAGTTTTTAACAGTTACGATGCAGCAGTTGGCTGGGATGGAAAATACCATGGAGAACCCGTACCAATAGGAGAATATTATTATATACTAAAATGTACCCTTCAGGATGGCAGAGTACTGCAAAGAGCTGGAGGCTTGTTGGTGATACGTTAGGAATGCAGACTGCCAATTAAAAATTAAGAATAAATACAAGTCTGAATGCTAGTCACTTTTAAAAGAACTAATCACTAAATCAATATTGCAGTTAGTGGAACTACATTTTAATTTAGCTGATTAAACCCAAAATTTACAATAGGAATTTTATTCCAAGCGCCAAATGTTTCAATCACCAGTATTTGCTTGATTTTTTGTTATTATCATAGTTCACTATGCCTGCTATCAATAAATCTACTCAAACACTTGTCTTTATTGCTTTTTCGCTTTCATTAAGAATCCTACTGTAAAATCTGGGTTAAAGTCTGACAGGCATTTACTTACTTCTTGTAAATCAATGCCTAAAACTATTTGTACATCACTCGTAAACACTAATAATTACCTATAACTTATTTCCCTATTTTTGGCTTTTAAACGAATAACTTACTTATATGGAAAGGATCATTGAGTGTGTGCCCAATTTTAGTGAAGGAAGAGATATGGCAGTCATCAATCAGATAACTGCTGAGATTACAACTGTGGAAGGAGTAAAATTACTGAATGTAGATCCAGGTAAAGCTACCAATAGAACCGTAGTAACTCTGGTAGGAGAACCCGAAAAAGTAATAGAAGCGGCATTCAGAGCAATAAAAAAGGCAGGCGAATTGATAGATATGCGCAATCATCATGGAGAACATCCTCGAATGGGTGCAACAGATGTTTGTCCGCTAATCCCTATCGCTGGTGTAACCATGGAAGAATGTGGCGCTTATGCACAACAACTTGCTAAGAGAGTAGGCGAAGAATTAAACATCCCTGCTTATTTATATGAATACGCGCAACCTGATAAGAAGCGTAGCAACCTATCCATTATCCGTGCAGGCGAGTATGAAGGTTTTTCTGAAAAGATATTATTGCCAGAATGGAAGCCTGATTTTGGTCCGGCAATCTTTGATGCAAAGAGAGGAGCAACAGTGATAGGTGCCCGAGATTTTCTGGTAGCATACAATGTAAACCTCAATACTACCAGTACCCGTAGAGCTAACTCAATTGCATTTGATGTGAGAGAAGCAGGTAGAGTTTTAAGAGAAGGCGATCCTATTAATGGTAAAATAGTGACTGATGAAAATGGAAAAGCCATAATTGTTCCTGGAAGTTTAAAATCGGTAAAAGCTATAGGCTGGTTTATAGAAGAGTATGGTATAGCACAGATATCCATGAACCTTACCAATATTTCTATTACACCATTACATATTGCATTCGATGAAGTTTGTACAAGAGCAACTGCAAGAGGCATTAGGGTAACTGGTAGTGAACTGGTAGGACTGGTTCCTTTACAATCTATGCTAGAAGCAGGTAGCTATTTCTTAAACAAACAACAACGTTCCGAAGGAGTAAGCGATAAAGAACTAATTAGAATTGCTATTAAAACAATGGGACTGGATGAATTAACTCCATTCAAACCGGAAGAAAGAATAATAGAATATTTATTAAACAGTCCGGCAGATGCTAAGTTGGTAAATATGACGCTGACTGACTTTGCTGATGAAACAGCAAGCGAAAGTCCTGCACCTGGGGGTGGTTCTATTGCTGCTTATGTAGGTGCATTGGGAGCATCGCTTGCCACTATGGTGGCTAACTTATCTTCTCATAAAAAAGGATGGGATGATCAATGGGAATTGTTTAGTGATTGGGCAGCTAAAGGACAGGCTATAAAAAAAGAACTGATTAAACTGGTTGATTTAGATACAGCTGCTTTCAATAAGATAATGGATGCTTTTGGGTTACCGAAGAATACGGATTCGGAGAAAGCTGCCAGAACAGAAGCTATACAATTGGCTACTAAATATGCTATTGAAGTTCCTTTTAAAGTTATGGAAGTTATCTATAAAAGTATTGAAGTAATAAAAGCAATGGCAGAGATAGGCAACCCTAATTCTATTAGTGATGCTGGTGTTGCTGCATTGTGTGCAACTACCGCTATAAGAGGTGCATTTTTAAACGTACGCATCAATGCAGCTGGTTATAAAGACAAAACTTTTACTGAAAATATTATTAACAAAGGGGCTGCTTTAGAAGCAGAAGCTATTGCATTGGAGGCAGAGATAATGAAGATTGTGATGAGCAAGATTTAGTGCTTAATTAAGAATTAAATACAGAGAACAGAGAGAACCGCAAGCGGCTTAGTGAGTACTAAATAACTTTTGATAAGTTTGATGTAAACCAATTGTAAGATTATTTAAAATAGTGTAAACTTATTTTAGGACGATACCGTATTTATGAATAGCAGTTATTATCATGTAGGTATTACATTGATTAAAAAAGTATTTGTAATTCCCCTTTTTACTGTAATTATGAATAATTTTACCGTATAGCCAGGATTGCTGATTGTATATGTTGTTTTGCCAAGTTTATGTGTTTTGAAATGTGCTTTTCCCTCTATTGCAGCATAGATAATTTTAATCTTACCAGATTTTAATGTTGTTTGAAATTTAAAATTTGGTACAGGAAATAGTGTAACTGAATCTATAAATGTAATATCAACAGGACTATATCGAACACCAAGAATAACTATTTTGAGAATTTCTTCTGATGCATTTACTAATTCGGGATCAGTAAATGCATATTGTGATTTAATAGATGTATGTAATCTTTCTGTACAAGCACGACTATCATTTAGTGCTTGCTGGATGGCTGTCGTTCCGAAATTCTTTTTACTTTTAATGTTTAGTGTTAGCAGGTTTTTAATAGTTTCGTAAGCGGAAATATCCGTAGTTATTACAATCACATCTGCAGCTTTTATATTGGTAAGTTCGGTTAGATTTTCACTGATTAATTCTTTGATTTCATGTGCTATCAGGATTGCATTTCCTTTATCTGCCTTTAGAATATAGTCAGCTTTAAAATCGAACTTACTTAATAATGTAGTGTTGTTAGTTTGACCACATATTACCTGTGCTTTACCAATATACCTAAATATGGTAGTGGACATTTTAAGTTTTGCAACGGCTACATTCGATGCACTGATGGTCATAATTTTCCCTTTTATCAAGTCGGCGATATTTGCTTTTATGATATTATCATCTAAGCTGACTGAATCGATTACAGATTCGGGAATATCCGTTTTAATTTTATCGTTGTCGGCTAATAATTTTTTGCATGGAAGTAAACGTAAACATTATTGCCTGATCTTTATTATTCATATATTTTAATTTATTTTATCTTTCAATACCGTTTAATATCGTTCAATACCGTTTAATACTTTTAAGTCGTTTAATGTAATACACAGATGTGAGCCAGCATGAACCTTTTTACTGCTTTTAGGCCTATTTTCTTCATTCTTGGTGATTCGCGTTTCTTTTGTAATGACTTTCTTTCATTTACTAATGACCTGCGTTCGTTTTGTTGTGATTCGCTTCCATTTTTAAATGGTAGGCGTTTCAATAGTGGTGGTACGCTTCCGTTTACAAATGGTTCGCGTTTCAATAGTAGTGGTCCGCGTTCGTTTTCTAATGACTTTCTTATTATTCTATTTGGCTTTTGAGTAAGCCCTTTAACTGGCCCCAAAGAATACCAATGTTTTGAGCAAATTCATTAATGATATTATCCTATTTTTTAGAATTTGACGTTAAATGAAATAATTTACTATGAAATGAGCATTAAATGAATCCTAGATTACTTGCTCGGTGTCAGAGAAAGACTAAACGCCTTTTGAACACAGATACCAAAATATTGTTGTTGGCCGCTACAAAGCCTAGGAAAAATAAGAATGAAATAAAGATTCCAAATTGAGACTACTTTATATGAAGTTGTTGCATTAATTTATTTCTTCTACAGATTGAGTAAGAGATATAATAATCGTTAAATAGTTTAATTTACTAATTCAAATTTTTCCCTCAGTCTGATATCTTCGGAGGAGGCGCCAATCATTAAATCGAATTCGCCAGGTTCTGAATCCCAGATTAATTGCTGATTATAGAAAGACAATTTATCGTTATCGATGACAAATTTAATGGTTTTGGATTCTCCTGCCTTCAACATCAGTTTTGTAAAATCTTTTAGCTCTTTTATTGGTCGGATTAAAGAAGAAACCTTATCTCGTAGATATAGCTGAACGATCTCTTCCCCATCCATATTTCCAGTGTTTGTGAGTGTGAAAGAAACTTCGATCTGCTCATTTTTAGCCATCTTCTTTTTACTCAAGTGTAGATTGCTATAGCCAAAAGTAGTATAGCTTAACCCATAACCAAAAGGATACTTAGGAGTGGAAGGCAAATCTCTGTAGGAAGATTTATAAACATGATCATCTTCCTTTACAACCGGACGGCCAGTATTGAAATGATTATAGTAAACTGGCACTTGACCAACCGCTCTTGGAAAGGTCATGGTAATTTTAGCAGAAGGATTATAGTCACCAAATAGTACATCGGCAATAGCATTGCCAGCTTCGCTACCCAACCACCAGGTGTATAAAATTGCAGGTGCATTATCGGCAGTATAATTAAAAACCAACGGGCGACCAGCATTTATCAGCACTACAACAGGCTTACCTGTTTCAAGCATTTCTTTTACCAGATCTTCCTGTACACCTGTGATATTGATATTGCTTCGGCTATGCCCTTCACCACTCTGGTCTCGTCTTTCGCCAATACTGAGAATTATTACATCGGATTGTTTTGCAACTGCTATAGCCTCTGCAAAACCATCTTTATTATCCCCTTCTATTTCGCAGCCTTTGGCATAGAGAAGGGTTGTATTTTTACCCACTTTATTTTGTAAGCCCTGCCATTGAGACACAATAAAACTGGAATCCTGACCGGGAATATCTACATCCCAGAACCCTTTATTCTGTTTTAATTCTTTTACAAGAGGCCCTATAAAAGCAATGGTTTTAGTGTTTTTAGATAAGGGGAGAATGTTCTTTTCGTTTTTTAATAATACGATACTTTTAGTGGCTGCTTCGCGAGCAACTTTTGCATGATTTATATTGCTTAAAGCGAGTGTTTCTCTTAATGGATTGCAATATTTATAAGGATTATCGAACAACCCCAGCTCGAACTTCTTTTTTAAAACTCTTTTTACAGCATCATCAACCAGGCTAATAGAAATTTTTTTATCGCTGACTAATTTTGCAAGATTATTTTTATAACAACGACTCTCCATATCCATATCAGCACCAGCTGTAATAGCAGATTGAGCAGCATCGTAATCGTTAGCAACATAGCCATGATCAACCAACTCTCCAATAGTGCCCCAGTCGGTTACTACAAACCCTTTGAATCCCCATTTCTTTTTTAATATATCGCGTAGCAATACTTTATTGCCAGTAGAAGGCACGCCATTTATATCATTGAAGGCATTCATTAAAGTAGCAGCACCAGCATCAACAGCAGCCTTAAAAGGGGGCAAATAAACCTCCCATAAGGTTCTGTCGCTCATATCAACCGAATTATAATCGCGACCACCAATTGCAGCCCCATAAGCAGCAAAATGTTTAACACAAGCCATTACCGAATTGGTATCGCCTAAAGAGTTGCCCTGAAATCCTTTTACTCTTGCATATGCAATTTTTGAACCAAGATAAGTGTCTTCTCCTGCCCCCTCCATTACTCTACCCCAACGAGGATCCCGCGAGATATCAACCATTGGAGCAAAAGTCCAGTGAATACCAGATGCACTTGCTTCGGTAGCAGCTACTCTTGCTGTAAGTTCTATAGTATTTAAATCCCAGCTACAAGCTTCCCCTAAAGGAATAGGAAAAGTAGTTTTATAGCCATGTATTACATCCTGTCCAAATATTAAAGGAATCTTTAGTCGGGATTGCATGGCAACATTTTGCCAGCTTCTGGTACGTTCAGTGCCTAATGTATTGAGTAATGAGCCTACCTGACCATTTTTAATCTGATTGAATTTATCATTATCAACAGTTACCGGCCCGGTTGCTCTCCCATCGTCATTAAACTGATTTAACTGACCAATTTTTTCCTCTATCGTCATCAGGTTTAATACAGAGTCAACTTTCTGATCAATGGTTTTCTTTTGAGCAGAAGCATTAAACAGCAATAAACCTGACAGTATTACGCCACCTATTCTCCATTTAAATTTACGCATATTAATACACTAATGTTTGAATTGAATGAGGTAAAATAGTTATTTCAGTGCTCAGATTATTTACACATAAGAAGTAAACAATTTTTTTGTCTGAAGCATTCATCACTACTGTTACCAGTTTACCATCAGGATTAGCAAATGAAGTAGATAACAATTGGCTCCTACTGGAAACAGTACTTATTCTCTTTGCGCCCTGATTGATAAATTTAGAGAAATGGCCAATGTAATAATAAGAAGGTGTATAAATTAATTCCCCAGTTGCGGTATTTGCATGAACAGGTGCAAAACAAAAATTGCCTACGTGATTTGGACCACCATGTTCATCTAATAATATATTCCAATCGGTCCAGCCAACGGTACCATTATTAAAATCGTTGATCATTGAGCGAGCATACTTTTCTCCATTTACCCAATGCTGATAGTTTTTTGGATTAAAGCTTTCAGCACAACCTTCTGTAAAAAACAAATTTTTATCAGGATACATTGTTCTTACCTTCTCAATATTTTCATACATAGGATCGCCACCACTCCAGTCTTCATACCAGTGATAGCCAATTCCCCAGACAAATTTCTTAGCCACCTGATCTTCTAAAATCACAGATGCCCTTTGTGCAATAAGATCTCTGTTATGATCCCAAATAATTATTTTTTTATCTCCAAGGCCAGCGGTTGCAAGCGTTGGACCAAGATATTTCTTTAGAAAATCACATTCGTCCTGAGCAGTATAAATACAAGACTCCCATTGCTGTGTAGCCATTGGTTCGTTCTGCACTGTTAGTCCCCATACAGGCACTCCAGCAGCTTGATAACTCTTGATAAACTTTACATAATAATTTGCCCATGACTGATAATATGCAGGCAATAATTTACCTCCATGCAACATATTATTGTTGCTTTTCATAAAAGCAGGAGGACTCCATGGACTTGCAAATAAATGCGCTTTATGCCCACTGGTTTCCATTGCTCTTTTTATCAAAGGAATTCTGAATTTTAAATCATGATCAACAGAAAATGTTTTTAAAGAAGAGTCCCCTTCCTTTACATATATATAGCTATCAGAACTAAAGTCGCAACTATGAATATTTGTTCGGATTACGGTATAACCTATTCCCTTTTCCTTGCTATAATATGCATCTAATAGTTCCTTTTGTTTTTCTGCAGGTAAGGTTGCAAAAACTTCGGCGCTGGCATCGGTAATGGCACCGCCTATACCCATAAATGTCTGGAATGTTTTTTTAGGAAAGATAAAAATACAAGTCTGTGTTTCCAGAGGCTGAGCATGTTCGGTAAACTTATAATTACCCGTTTTGGTCAATCTTAAATTGGTGCTATCTGCTGTTGAATAAACAGTAACTTCTTTATCTTTTAATTCAATATAAACAGGCAATTTAGGGCTAACATGCTGAGCATACAACTTCACTGACAATAAAAAGACAGTGACTGTAATTATTTTTTTCATATTCAATATTTAATGTTAACGCTTTCAAATATAGGTAAGAACCATTATTTTTTTGGGATGGATACGATTAAACAATATTATGTCTTCAATAGGTTCTATTATCTGAATGAAGGATTCTATTATGGCTGCAATAAGGCTTATTATGTCAACTAAAAACAATATTATAACTCCAATTGGAACTATTATTTAAACGAAGAGTTCCATTATGGCTTTAATAGGTTTCATTATCCCAACGAGCAATAATATTATGGCTTCTGTAGGTTCTATTATTTGAACGATGTTGTCAATTATAACTGTAATAAGGTTCATTATGCCAACTAACAATAATATTCAGGCTCCTATGGGTTCTATTATTGACACTAAGAATTCAATTATAGCTTTCATCAGTTATTTAGGCAAAAGAAAACTAATAAAAATAGTGTCTTCTAATCAAGCTTTTAAATTGATAAATTTTAAATTAGTTATAAGATAGTAATTCCCTGATAATAGTAAAAAACAAACAATTTTAACTTGCTTTTTTCCTCGCTTCTAATTCCATTTTTATTTCTCTGGCTTTTTCTTCAGTAAGGTCGTAATTTCTCATTACCCACATAGCTATTAAAGTGCCTAAAATTGGAATACCTGAGAAAAAGAGTCTTAGTCCTGTAACTGCACCTGCTGTTTGTACCGGTAAATCCGGATTAAATCCAACTAAAGACATTATCACTCCAGTAAGTAAACCAGCTATTGCAAAACCAAATTTTACCATCCACCAATAAATAGCGCCAAAGATTCCCTCTCTTCTTTTATTGGAACTTAATTCATCCATATCACAAACATCTGCAGTCATAGACATCATTAATGTAAACAAGCTACCTATACCAAATGAAAAGAAAGGAAGGGCAAACAAAAACATATATGGTTTACCGGGAATGAATAAAAACCAAAACAATATATAACCAAAAATAGATATTCCCTGAGAAGCTAAGAAAGCGTTCTTTTTACCCATTTTTTTAGACAAAGCAGCCACAATTGGTATTACCACAAAAGTGGTGGACAGTGCTCCTACACAACCAAAAAGTGTTGGCCATATACCAGCAGCACCTGTATTACCATTAAAGAGGTAATAAACAACAATAAAGAAAGTAAAGCCTGCTACCGTATTAAAGGCATTAAATATTAAAAAAGTAGCTACACATAGTTTAGTAAATGGTTTATTGCTAAATGCCTCTTTGAAACTTTTAAATATCTCTTTTAAACTACCTCCTATTGTTCTAAAAGTTAATGGAGAGAAGGTGGTTTCCTCTTTAGTAGATTTACTCTTTATAAAAAGAGCTGGCATCATTGCCAAAATCATGCATAAGATTCCTACCCAGACAGCTAATGTTCTGGTGGCAGTATCTGCATTAGGAAACCATTTAGGATCGTACATTATTACCCAGAACCAAGGAGCAATTACCCATGCCCATTGTCCAATCCATTGTGATATAGCCATTATGCTGGTACGTTCATGAAAGTCGTCGCTCATTTCATAACCCATTGCTACATAAGGAACACTAAAAATAGATAAGCCCAGATAAAAAATAAATGACCATAAAAGGAAATAAATAAAATTGTATTGAACCCCACTTTCTCTGTATAGTTGCCACATGGCAACAAAAGAAAGCCCCATAATAATTGCTCCTATAAAAACATAATGTCTACGTCTTCCCCATTTAGATCTGGTATTGTCGGAAATGAATCCCATAATAGGATCAATGAAGGCGTCGAAAATTCTTGGCAGAAAGAATAGTATCCCCCACATCCAGGCCGGAAATTTTAAATCCTGGACCAATACTACCATAAAAATACCTAAGGCAGCTGGAAACATCTGGTTGGCAAGCATACCTAAACCGAATGCTATTTTTTGACCCATTGGAACCACTTTTGCTGGGTTTGAATTTTCGTTTGACATCTAATATTTGAATTTATATTGTTTAGTTGTTATAATACTTATTATTAATTATTTCTTTAAAATACTATTGGGTGTTTTTATATCCAACCATAATGCTTTTTCGTTGCCATTAAATGTTTTGGTAATTTGTTTACCATTACGGGTAAGTCCTTTAAAAACACCATTATCTACTGCATCCCAAAGTACATATTTTGCCTGAGACTGCAAATCTATTAAACCAAAATGATTTTCTGACCCCAAAGGATTGTTACTATTTTTCCAGTTTTCATCGAAGGCTTCGAAAAAGAAACAAGTAATTCCCTGAGCATTTGTCCAGTCTCTTACAAGTTGATAGTATTTAGCAGACTTGTACTCGTCAGTTGCTCTCGATCCTTCGTTTCCGTATTGTTCGTTAGAGAATGTTGCCCATCCTGTTTCCCCAATATGTACCGGTTTATTTACGCCTATTGATTTCATATAACTCACAACAGACTGATACTGCATAATTGCATAATCAACGGCTCTTTTCATTGCCGAATCTATCTTTTCTTTCTCCGTTAATAGTTGCTCGTTTTCTTTTATTCCCCAGAAAGCAGGATTATAATGTGTATCGTGCATAGGATAAGTATGCATAGAAATGTAATCAACTGCATTTATCAATTTATGGAGATCTTCGGTATGGTATTCCTTACCGCCACCACCCCAGGAAGCGAAATTGTCTGATGAGGTTATCCAGATATCTTTAGATAGTTTATGTTGTTTTTTTAAATCCTGCAAATAGACTACCCACTTTAAAATAATGGAAGGATCTACATAATAAGACCAGGCCCATTTTACCATTGCCTCGTTACCTACTGAGATAATTTTTACAATATCTGGAAATTCGTTTGCCAGTCTTACGGCTTCAGTAATTTCGGTTGAATTGCGATCACTATCTTCATTACGGATAGGTGTTTTATCAGTCCAGGCATTTTTACAATCTATCCATGCACCAAGCATTACATACATTTCAAAATTGGGATCTTCCTTTTTTAAATCTGATATAGCTACTAATAAATTATATGCTTCTTTATGATGAACATTGTACGTTCTGACAAACTTAATATTCATTGCTGCCAGAATCTTCAGGTCGTCTTTTATTTCTGCAACGGAGGGTTCTACATCTCTTGTTGAAGTTCTATATCCTCCATAACAAATGCCTTGATAATGAACATTACCCAATAGTTTTTGGGCAGTAATTTTATTTGCATTTACCCCCGACTTTTTAAGTGGACTACATGCAACAAACAAGCATACTATTATGAAAAGAATCTTATTCATTATCTTAACTTATCCTCCGTTATATAAACTTTTACCTCTTTAACCTCATTTGTTCTATGAAATATTTTACTACTAACTTCCTTATTTAAAGATGAAGAATTCAATTCTTCGATATTACCATTTGAATAGAACACTTCCACTTTATTAACTTCTGAAATAGTATATACTACCGGCACCTGACATACTGTAAATGCCAGACTGTTCTTTTGAAGATTTATAATATTTGACGTGCCATTCAGCAAAACAAACTGAGCCTGAGTATCAGACTTTAAAAATTCAGATTTATGCAGCAGATAAGGTTTAAAAACTAATTCGCCCGCTTGGGTTTGCACTCCGAGCTCCGCCATTCTTGTTAAGATATCTTCTTTCACCTGACCCGTCATTCCTGGTTGCTGAGCACCTTTACCTTTTGGCGTATGCGAATACGGATCGGTAGGGAAAGCGCCATAAACAGTTGGTGGTTTGTGTACTCCAATACCTTCATTTATATTATAGAAATGTTCAGCTAATGCATCCTGAATCTCTTGGCTGCTTTGCTGATGAATAGCCATAATACAAGTTTCCTGTACTGCTAACAATAGTTTTGAAACCATGTGCCAGTATATAGAGCCTAAGCCCTCATAACCAAAAAATGTTCCTGATCTTCCTGTGAACTCTTTGTGGCAAAATACTTCTTCGAATATCTGTAGGATCAATGTTTTTTCCTTCTCCACCAGTGTACTATACTGTTGATTTAATTGTATTAATGCTTTTTCTACATCACTGGCATTTCTAAAATTGCCATTAAAATGTACATCACCCAATATATCCTTTTCAACAATAGTATTATTGCCGTCATCTATCAATTGTTTCAGCAACAAAGAGCTTTCTGCAGATGCTTCTGGAATAGTATTCTTCTGTAAGAATTTAGCGAGATTCTTGTCTGGATATAGTATATAACTATTTTGATCCTGTCGGTACAGAGCACTATCCTTAAGCGCATTCAACAATTTTAAACTCTCTTCTGCAGATAAAAAACCAGCGCTTAAAACAGCTACCTGTCCTTCGAGCATCTCACTTAAATGTGCAACCTGAATAGATGTATCATCATATGAAATTAAATTGTAGGTATGGTATAAATCATCCTTTCTTTTATTAGCAGTAATGGAATGTTCCAGAAATGCATTTGCCAATGATAAACAATTTAAAAGTTGCTCTTTAGTAACAGTTTTCTTAACTCCACTAAAGCCATCAGCATAAATTTTATTTCTATAATTGCTGCCTGCTATACCTAAAGCATCTGTTATTTTTTTTCTATCGTTGTCATTTATTTTACCGGACAGTGTGTACTTATATTGATCAAAGGTGGCTACAACAGTTTCAAAAAAAATATACAGCTCTTCAGAAAATGTAATCTCTGTTGTAGTTGTACTTTCGAAAACAGGTTGAAAGAATTTCAGAAATCTTCTAAGATAACAAAGGGTAACCATTGATAGCCCATTACCTACTAATGCATTGTTTGCATCGTTCCACTCAGGTCTTTGTGTATTCATCCATATACCACCTTCAGGTACTAAATTGGACAGCTTGGAAAGAACTGTTGCAAATACTTTTTCACAAAGGCTTACATGATAAATTTCTCCCTTGCTGTTAGTAATTAAAGCACCATCGGCTCCCAATTCTTTTATGCTATTCCTTATTGCATGATCACTTTTATGATCAAAATCAATAGTGTCTTTTGGATTATGTAAAATGTCTGCGTACGACTTTATTTTATAAGGAACATTAGCATAAACAAAGTCTGTTTTACCTAAAATATTTCCGATATGTCCAGGACGATGTTTTTCTAAAAATTCAAAAAACTTAAGCAGATAAATTATCTGATGATCGCCCCAATATCCTATGTAAGACCAAGGGTTATCTGGCTCAATTGTTTCCCAGTCAAATCCACCTTTTGTAACTCTGTAAGGATTGTATCCATCAAACGTAGAAGCGTTTAAAAATTTGGAAATCATTCCCTCCATAAATTTGGGATAGGAATGCGCTAATGCCTCCCAGTTCTGAAAGATATCTCTCCAGTTTCCCTGATAGTCTAATATTTTAGATCCATCAATTTCGCTTTTAGTATTAATAGAAAATTTGTTCCAGGGTCTACTTGGATCGCCATGTCTGCGACTGAATTTCAGTGGCAAATATTCTATAGCTAAACGATGGAAATTAGTATTGTTTAATTTATCGGACAGTTCCAATAAAATTTCTACTGAGAAAATTAATGGTAGCTGTTCGATTGAAGATTTAGCTGATTCGAAAACCTGTTTATTAGCCTTTCGAAGATAATTAATAAAATCCCATTGTTCTATCTGGTAATTGTTATCAAAAATACCCCCTCTCATAATATTGAACATCACATTATTGAAGTGGCGAGTATCTTTTAAGTGATCGGCAGTATAGTGTAAACCATCCGCTGCAGCAACAAGATTTATTAAGTTTTCTGTTCCTGACTGAACATCTTCTGTAACCTTTTGTAATAAACCTGCATCATGCTTAATACTTTCTGACAATTGAACTATAGCTGCATGGTTTTGATTTACGTTGGCAACAATCATCCATTCCTTATTTTCTTTGGCATTAAGTGTTATATCGTTCACCACAAAATAGGCGCCCGATTTACCCTTGATATCTTCTTCCTGCTGCACTATTCCATTTAGTCTAAAATTTTTAAGTTGCAAAGAAGAAAGTAAGTAGGTAGGCTTATCAAAACCAAGAGACCATGCAACATTTGCTTTTAAGGCTTCACTTGGCTCTGCTTTATCTACAATAATTGCACTAAGTGCTATTATTGCCAATCCTGTTTCGGGAATTAATTCGGTACGTTTATAAGCATCAGCAAGGTTACTGTAATTGTTTTGTAAATCGCTTCCAACACCATAAGGAAGTATGTTTTGTAACCCATCCAACAGTTTTACATTTACTTCGGATTGCAATAAGTTACTCAGCTTACTGATTCTTACGAATCCATAAATATTGCTGGAGTTCCACTGATACTGAAATGCGAGCCCTAAGTCCTCGTTGATCTCTTCGAATATAATTTTATTGCCGAACTTACTTTTGTATAAGTTGCGGGTATAGTTGAATTTACCAATGCCACGTTCTGAGAAGGGTTCCCATAAATAAGACTGATTATTTTTATTAACCCAGAAAATGGTTTTACTTCCAGTATTCTCAACATTACTGGTTATTTTATCATCTGTATAATAAGGAAACAAACCATAATCTGCATCCTTTCTTCCTGCAGTTAAACCACCATTACTGGAAATGAACATCCAATGATTTGAATCGCTGACAATGCTCATAAAAAAGGGAGGCATTTCATTAACATTGGATATCTTAAAAAAAGTTTCTCCTCCTATTTCAATTGAATCAAGACTAATTCCTTCGTTTATCATTATTAGTTATTTTAATTCAGCTTTTATTAATATTTATTACAGTAACAATGTTTATTTTTTACATCAATCAATACATATATGCTAATTATGAACAGACTGAACCTGAGTATAATTTTTCAAAATGGTCTTAGCATATACATTATGGAGTTTTTTAAGCGCATAATATGCAGCTCTTGGATACAACTTATACACTCCATTTTTATTGGTGGTTCCTTTAGCACAAATACCAAACCACTCCTCGTTCATATTATTAATTCCCTTTTGATAATCGAATTTATAACCTCCGTTAGACCAGGATGCAGTAGAGTCGTGTTTATCCAGGTTTAAGTCGAGTCCGCTTTTCCACCACCCATCACTAAATTGAAAAGTAAATCCACCAATACAATTTTCTGCTTTGCCACCACCTACCGCATTCGCGTATATTTCTTTCCAGTTTTCCACTACACATTTTGCTTGCGCATTTGGATCTTCTTTTTTAGTTATATCATTAAAAGCATCTGCACCAAATTCTGTAAACATTACTGGCTTATTATACGCTGTTTTAATTTTGTCGAACGCATCTCCAAATGAAAGTCCACGGTATATATTAACCCCAAGTATATCTACTTCTTTACATTCTTTAGCTATGATATCTAAAAACATCAAATCCCCATTGCATATTGCAATAGGGAGATTGTTGTCAATAGATTTCATTGATATAGCTACCTCATTAAATATCTTGTACAAATTGATTGCAGTAGCAGTTGATTTGCGATCTTTAATAGGAATATTCTCTGTTTCAGCTCCTTGCCAGAAGAGTCCATAATTATTTTCATTACCCAACAGATACATCAACAAGCCTGGAGTGTTTTTATACTTAACAGCCAACTCGTTTAGTTCTTTCAATAAGACCTCTTTAACCAATGGATTTGAGTAATCGGTATTAGCTTCCCATTTCCCATTTACTGTTAATCCATAACGGCCAAAAGGATGGTTGAGAACGGTATATATACCATACTTTTCGAAAATGTATGTTATCCATTCAGGCGGTATTCCGGTATATTGTCGAAGCGTGTTTACCCCCATTTTCTTAAGAAGGGGCATCTCATAGTCTAATGCTTCTTTGATTGTTTTAGTGGGTTGTTGCCACAAAATATATTTATAATTTGTACCAATAGGATAATAGTCCCAGTTCATCCCGCTTATAAAGAACCCTTTCCCATTTACCTCGAGTTTAAAACCGCTATCAACCTTTATTACATTAACCTTACCAACTTGAGAAAAACAGATAGTATTTATTAGCAATAATAAAAGGATATAGACCAAATGCATTTTCACACTAAAATCTTTAATTCATTATTATTTATAAACTCTAATATAGTCCACCTGTAGAGAATCATTAACAAAACTAGGAATTACTGTACCCCCAAAGGTTCCCCCCATTGCCAAGTTAATTAAAAAAAAGAAATTCTGATTAAATGGTAAAGTTGAATTATTGGGGACAGTTAAATAAAGATTATCATCTACTGATAATTTAACTGCTACTGCAGACCAATCTAAAGAATATTTATGAAATTGAGTAGAAGCGTTAGAAATTAGAATTGTAGATCCATTTCCATTGGCACCTGAATGACCTGGATAATGAAGTGTACCATAAATTGTATTCAATTGATTTGCTTTTTGTTCCATAATATCCATTTCACCACATGAAGGCCAACCGACTGTAGTAATATTACTCCCCAGCATCCATAAAGCTGGCCAAGTTCCCATTGAAGATGGCAGTTTAGCACTTATTTCAATTTTACCGTAAGTAAAATTAAATAAACCTTGTGATTTAATTCTAGCAGAAGTATAATTGAATCCGCTATAACTTTCTTTACTAGCTGTAATCGTTAAAACTCCGTTTTGCACAATAACATTTTGAGGTCTATTAGTATAATATTCCAATTCAGAATTACCCCATCCATTATTGTTACCTATATCATAAGTCCATTTAGTAGGATCAGGGGCTCCTGTGTAATTAAACTCTTCAGACCATAATAAAGTCTGCACATATTTAATAAGGACTTGAACTGATCCAGATGTTGTTGAATTGCTTGCATTAGCTGCAATAACATTTACGTTATAAGTACCAGCAGCAGTATATTTATGTGAAACAATTCCAGAAGGAACTGTTTGAATATTTCCGTCACCAAAATCAAAACTATAGCTTAAAGCATTTGTGGAAGAAGCAACAAATGAAACATTACCACTGCTATCTTGACTTACATTAGCTGTGACAGTTAAGTTAGTTGGAGCACTATTGTTAGTGGTTGAAGAACTTTTTGAACAAGAATCCAGAACGAATATAAATGGTAACAATAATGATAATAATAAAATCTTCATGTATTTAAGTTTTAAGTCTATTATTGATATCAAATATTGTTATCAATTTCAATCTATCTAAACCATTAGTGTATATTTAATTGAAAATTCTAATTCAATATACACTAATGGTTAATTAATTTGGTTAAAAGTATTTTTATAGCTTATATCTCTATTGAAATACTCTAACATAATCAACTATCATACGTTGAGGAAATACTGTTGAAACAGGTGTCGATGGGAAATTACCGCCTACTGCTACATTAAATATAAAGAACTGTGATGCATCGAATGGCCAAACGCCGTTTGTAACATCAGATTTATATCTTGTTTCATAAGGAGTATTATCCACCAGAAATTGTATATAACCTTGTTTCCAAATTATACTAAACACGTGAAATTGTTGAGAGAAATCCTGAGGTGTAATTTGATAAGTAGCGTTTTCGGTACCCTCTGTATTATCATTATTATGCCAATGAAGCGAACCCCATATTTGAGATGCATTCAAACCACCTTTCAATTCCATAATATCAGTTTCTCCACACAAAGGCCATCCAGCTGAAGAATAGTTAGAACCCAACATCCATAGTGCAGGCCAGGCACCAGCACCTACAGGTAGTTTTGCCCTTATATCAATTCTTCCATATTGAAAAGATTGTAACCCATCAGTTTTTATCCTAGCAGAAGTATAATTATTACCAGCATATACTTCGTTGCGAGCTTCTATTATTAAACAACCATTAGATAAAAAAGAGTTGTTTGTGTTATTTGTATAATATTCCAACTCACCATTTCCCCAACCACCATTATTACCAGTTTCATAATTCCAATTTGCAGGATTTAAAGTTTTACCTGAAAATTCATCACTCCACACTAAATTATAGCCAGTATAGCTTGAAGGTGATAAATATCCTCCAGTAGCAGCAGTTGTATCTACTGGAAAATAAGTACCATTACACTGTATGGTTCCATAAGCCGTGTCGGTTCCACTTATAGTAGCATTAACTGGATTAGTAAATATAAGATAGAATTTAAGGTTGTTCTTTCTGGTACTATCTCCTAAAACTGATACATCCACATAACCACTTTGTTGACCAGCGCTTATAGTAAGATTCCCAGATACTGGTATAAAATCAGTGTTAGCTAATGCTGTTCCTGATACAGTAGAATAAGCAACTGTCACATCGCTAGTGTAGGTTGAACTTAGGGAAACGAAGAACCTAAATTTTACGTTTCCAACATCAGTTCTTGCATTAGAAACATTGTTGGTAGTTAATAAAGGTAAAGTAACCTGAGTATTACCTCCGCCTCCAGATTTTGAACAACTATAAAATACAAAAAGAATAATGAATGTAAATAAAGAAATCTTATTCATATAAAAGAAATGTAGGGATTGATTAATTAATAGCAATCAGGTTAAATGTCCACCATTCTGTACCCCCAGTATGAACAGCAAGTTGCATACGTTCTACTCCATTTGCGTCAGTAGAAGTAGCTGTAATATCATAAGTTACAGAGGTTGCAGTTGGTATAGTTGTTTCAGCAGCGTCAGTAACTTTTGCTAAAGCTAAATGCGCTCCAAGACCTACAAGTTGAATTTGACCTAATCCTTTTATACCAGCATTGGGAATGAAATTATAGGTAAAATTTCCTGACTGCCATATAGTACAAGTTGGAAACATTTGCTTATCTGGTAAGGTTGCATATTGAGTACCTGATAAGTAATTATCGCTAAAGAAAGTGTTATTATCGTTAAAGCTATAATCACGATTAGCGTCAAAATAAAAAGTATACCTGTCATCAAAATCACCAGATCTAACTACGGTATCACCTATTGCATTTCCCCACCAGCTACCATCACCAGGACCAGAAGGCCCTACTTCTAAAGTATATGCTTTAGGTTCTAACTTCCATGTTCTAGAAACACAACCTGCAATAAAACCTAATGGAGAATTACATGCATTAGGGTCATTCTGAGCAATAACAACTGTTTTTGTAACAGAATCTAATCCACCCTGACCAACAGCGTACAGAGTAATAGAATAAGTACCTGCAAAAATGAAACTAACCTTAGCAGAATCTCCCTGAACAGAAGCACCGGTACTGGTAGTCCAATATGGAATACTAGCTGTACTAGTTTTATTTATTAATATTAAGTGGTTGGGATTGGCTGTATCCACAATATAGGTAAAATCAGGTTTGGGCAATGAGCCTAAACTAGCATTAGAAACAGTTGGTTTACAAGAATTAAAAACAGTGATTACACTAAAAGATAGTAATATTAAAACTACTAATAGTTTAAATTGAAAGAATTGTTTCATATAAATTTATTTTAAGTTTTAAATTAATTATATCCTGGATTTTGAACTAGTTTAGTATTACTTAATTCATCCAAAGGAATAGGTAATATTTCATTAGTTCCCGATTTAAATCCTTTGGAAGATAATACAGTTGCAGCCTGACCTGTTCTTACTAAATCGAACCATCTGTGTCCTTCAGTCGCTAATTCTAAGGTACGTTCGTTATAAATATTAGCAAGTGTAGCAGGTATTGAAGGAAGTCCAACTCTTGCTCTTACCATATCTAGATAATTTTGAGCAGTTGCTAGTGTACCACCTCCACGCACTATAGCTTCGGCTTCCATTAAATAAGTATCCGCTAATCTTATTTCTATATAATCGTTTGTAAAATTCAATGCTTGATTACCAGTAGTTGATGCATATTGAGCCAAAGGAGCATACTTTTTAATAAAGAATCCAGTATTTTGAAATCCTTTTATATAACCTGAGTTAGTTGCTTTAGTTAAACTATCTACATCCAATATGGTATTTTTATATCTTGGATCATTATGCATGAACTGCTGGAAAGCAGGTGTTATTGGGTTAAAACTCCAACCAGCAGAATAATACTTAGGACCAGTATATGTTCTTGGCCCAACCATTTGAGTATACATATTACCAGTAACTCCTTCCAAATTACTCCAATCGTTACCTACATTAAAAGAGTGCGTAATTTCGAAAATAGATTCACTGTTAAATTTATTAGCAGGATCAAAAATATTGGCAAAGTTTGATTGTAATTGGTATATACCTGAGCTATTCACTTTTTCGAACCAAGAAGCCGCTTCCATCATTCTACCAGTATTATTCTGATAAAGAATAACCTTCCCTAACAGTGCCATAGCAGCTCCCTGAGATACCCTTCCATAATCGGAGGCAGATATAATAGGTGGTAATCCTGTTACAGCATCGTTTAGATCTTTCTCTATTTGAGCATATATAGCTGTTGGGCTAGATTGAGTTGCACTAAAATATTGGCTTGAAGGAACTGGAGTAGTGAACAAAGGAACATTCTTGAATAATCTTACCAAATCAAAATAATAGTAAGCTCTTAGGCATTTCATTTCAGCTATATACCTTGATTTGTCTCCGGCTGTTAAACCTGATATTGAACTACCATTACTAAGTACCTGTAATATTAAATTAGCTCGGTAAATACCGGTATAATTTCTAACAAACAATACTGCTTGTGGGCCAACCGCAGCGCTTAAACTATAATTATTACAAGCTTGTAATCCAGGTACGTCGGTTGCACCGCCACCACCAGCATAGCACTCATCTCCCAAAGTATTAGCAACCATTTGTTTGTCAATATATTCTCCTGCATATTGATTTACATACTGAAAACCTAATGGTGCATAAGCAGCAACAACACCTGTATAAACCTGAGCACTCGTCTGATAGTAATTTGATTGTAAAAATTCTCCCGCTGGATCAGTTTGCAAAAATTCTTTTTTGCAGGAAGAAGCAATCAACTCAACAGTTGCCAAAACTAAAATGTATATTAATAATTTATTTTTCATCTAATACTATTTTTTAAATTAAAGTGTGATGTTAATGCCCACTAAAAAAGATCTAGCTTGTGGGTAAATACCTCTATCAATTCCAAAACTACCACCACCAATTTCAGGATCATAACCATCGTATTTTGTTAGTGTAAGCAAATTGTTGCTACTAATATAAACTCTTGCATTTTTTTGCAAACCTAATTTCTGTGCTACTGATTTTGGTAATGTATATCCTATTTGTAAAGTTTTTATTTTTAAATAGGAGCCACTTTCTAAATAAAAGTTTGACGGATTAGTAAAGTTTCCATTAGGATCTCCATCTACTAATCTTGGGTAATCATTAGATGTACCAGATCCCGTCCATCTACTCAATGCTTTTGTACTGTAATTAGAGTTAGCTATATCTAAACGACGAACCGCTTGAAAAATTTGATTGCCAGTTACTCCCTGAGCAAATAATAGTAAATCAAACCCTTTCCAGCTTGCAGTTGCAGTGAAGCCAAAAGTCCAATGTGGGGTAGGATCGCCAATAAATTTTCTATCATTACTGCTTAAAGTACTATCTCCACTTATGTTAGCATATTTAAAATCACCTGGTTTGGCATTTGGTTGAAATATTTTACCTCCTTTTCCTAGGTAATTGTTGATCTCTTGTTGACTTTGGAAAATACCTACAGTTTGAAATCCATAAAATGCACCTAGTGGTTGTCCTACAGCTGTTCTACTAATTTCATAGTTACTAGCTTGAAAAACAGCACCTCTCAAGAAAGGATTAGCGCCAATATCGGTAATTTCATTCTTTATGTAGGAAATATTACCCTTTAAACCAATCAAAACTTCTTTCACCTTTTTATTAAATCCTAATTCCAACTCTAACCCTTTATTTTCCAAACTAGCTATATTACCAAAAGGAGCACCGGTAGATCCTACATAACCAGGTAATTGTAATTGCAACAACATATTTGTTGTCTTTTTGTCATAAGCATCAAATGTGATATTAAAGTATTTAAAAAGTACCATATCAAAACCAAGGTCTGTCTGTGCTGTCTGTTCCCACTTCAAATCAGGATTTGCTGGCGCATTAGGACTATAACCAGTTTGCTGACCAGCCCCATTACCAATGGTGTAATTTCTTACCCCACCACTTGCAATGGTAGACTCATAAGAAAAAGGAGCTAAATTGTCATTTCCATTCACTCCATAAGAACCTCTAATTTTTAAAGTATTAACTACCCAACTTCTATTCCAGAAATTTTCTTTAGACGGAACCCAACCAAGAGAAATTGATGGAAAAGTACCATACTTATTATTATCCCCAAAATGACTTGAACCATCTCTTCTAACAATTCCAGTAAATAAATATCTACCATTATAATCGTAGGTAATTCTACCGTACAAAGAACTTAATCTGTATGGTTGATATTCATAACCACCACCTATTCTGTTTGTGCTTGCTATAGAATAGTTCATAGAAGCATCTTTAAAATTTGTAACTGGCAATCCAAAATAAACTGCATTTACATCAGAACCAGTTGCATCTTGTGCACCTATACCAAACAATGCAGTAAAATTATGTTGACCAAAACTTTTGCTATAAGAAGCAGTATTATCCCAATTCCAATTCAGATTTTTAGTAAAGTCGCGATAAAAACTATTTTGTGATAAGTTATTCACTGTTGAGCTTAAATAATATAGTGGTGTAAAACTTTCTGATCCATAAAAGCCCATTTTAGCACCAATATTGGTTTTAAGTTTCAAACCTTTAATTGGTTCAACTTCTAAATAAACATTTCCTACAAAATTGTTTGAAAAACCATAGTTGCCTTGTTGAGTTTGTACATAAGATAATGGATTAGTCATTTCCTGTCCCACGTATTTAGAAATACCATAAAAATTACCATTACCGTTTTTAATTAAAGGCAGAGAATCAATATTGTAAGGACTAGTTGCCAAAGTGGCCGCGTCGGTAACTACGGATTTAGTTACTGGATCTAAATTTATAGCTGAACTTAAAGGACCACCATATTCACTATTTGTATTTAATCCGCCTTGACTTTTGATGTAAGCATAAGAAACATTGTTCCCAAAATTTAGCCAAGGTTTTATTTTAACAGTAGAATTAAAAGAAGCTGTAAAACGTTTATAATTTGAGATAGAAGTAGCTACTATACCATCTTGTTCATAATAACCTAGTGACCCATAATAAGTTGATTTTTCATTTCCACCACTAACATTTACTTGATAGTTTTGAATTTTTGCATTATTATTGAAAATAGTAGATTGCCAATCAGTACCAGCTCCTAAAGATTTTGGATTATTAAAAACGATACCAGTACCTGCTGCCAAAGATGATTCATTTCTTAAAGTTGCATATTGAGAAGCATTTAATAAATCTAATTTATGTGCAGGTGCTTGTGTACCTGTATAACCATTAAAATTGATTTGAAAATTACCAGCTTTACCCTTTTTGGTAGTAACCAAAACTACACCAGCTGCTGCTTTAGTCCCGTAAATAGCTGCAGATGCCCCATCTTTTAAAAGTTCAATAGATAGGATATCTCCGGGATTTAGATAATCAATACCTCCAGTAATTGGTACTCCATCTACAACATACAATGGATCGCTACCATTAATACTGGTTACACCTCTAACATAAATTGTTGATGCAGCACCTGGACTACCTGAAGATGCAGCTATAGTAACTCCTGAAGTTCTACCTTGAAGCGCTTCTTCAATACGAGGTGTAACCATATTTTCAAGATCAGAAGCCTTAACGCTAGAAATAGAACCAGTAACAACACTCTTCTTTTGGGTACCATACCCAATTACCACTACATCTTCATTTGCTTTAATGTCTTCAATCATAGCTATATTTATGATATCGGAATTAGTGACAGTGTATTTGGTAGTAACCATACCTACATAAGAAAATACAAGAGTAGAGCCAACTTGCGTAGATAAAGAAAATGAACCATTTTTATCTGTAACAAAAGTCTTTTTGGTAGCTTCATTTACAATAGTTACCCCTATTAAAGGTTCGCCAGATACTTTGTTTTTTACTTTTCCTGTAACAACAATACTTTCTTGTGCATTTGCTTTAATAAATACAGCAAACAGAACTATAAATAATAATTTAATTTTAAATTTCATGTAGCAATTTTAAATAAATAAAAAGTTAGTATTTCCCTAATCAGCAATACTATAAATAAATATTAAGGTAAAGATATTGAATAGCATATTCTAGATGTTTTAAAAGGCCATCAAGATGACAGCCTTTTAAGACATCTTTCTATTATTAATTCTCAACTACAAACTTTGAAGAGGAAATATTTAATCCATCTTTCAACATTAAAATATAAACTCCATTTGATAATGTAGATACATCTAATGCTACATTAGAACTTGTATTTAAAGTATTTAACTTAACAGTTTTAATAACTTTTCCGTTCATACTTATAATATTTAAGTTCGCACTGCTATTATCAATAACAGGTAAACTTACAATCATTGTATTTTTTA
>Ga0208259_1000121_pt1 | contig 29493 bp, 29 predicted proteins | sample CryBogCBH22May08_FD_184618 | JGI IMG/M metagenome (GOLD analysis project Ga0208259, IMG submission 184618) | Freshwater microbial communities from Crystal Bog, Wisconsin, USA - CBH22May08 (SPAdes) | ecosystem: Environmental > Aquatic > Freshwater > Lake | place: Crystal Bog, Wisconsin, USA... | reverse complement strand
GCCCTGTAAGGGCGACCTTTAAAGATGTTATTCTATCTATTATTAATTTGAACCCTTGATTCGCATAAAGTATCAATTTATAAAGAATATCGTTGTTTCCTCTTTTATACAGCAAATTTTATACAAGCATTAATATCTTATATTTTAAGCGAACGGTATTGTAATAATATATCTTCTTTTGAATCGCCAGCACTTAAAAATTCTACTATTGTTAGTGCGGTTATACTCATTCCTCTAAGTGCAGCGTTAAGTATGTTCAAGGGGTTTAAGAGGTTTAAGAGGTTCAAGGAGTTCAAGGTTAATTCAGAAAGCCCCTTTAGTTTTTCTTTTTTTAGTAATTAGTTTTTGTTATTTAATTAATCTCTTTTCACTTTATGTAATTAAAATATAATTGGTATAAAGTCTACAAAGAAAAAAGGAATCAACTACCTCGCAGCAGAGCTAACGAGGTATGGAATACATCTGTTTAGTTTACTCGAAGCAGCGCTTCGGGGAATTGAACCCATAGAGATTAAATTTCAGCAGTTTAATCCTTTTCTATATTCAACCTTAATAATATGATTTATTTCTTAAGGTACAATCCCATAATCATCAGAGAAAGCGCAGCAAAAAAAGTAAAAACCCACTTTATCATATCTGTTTTAGACTCCGCTATTTCTTTTCTTACAATAGCTATATCTTCTTTAGTAGCAAGTGTAGCTCTAGCATCCATAAATTTACTTTCCACCTGAATATCTATGTATTCTGTTACGGCTTTTGCTTCCGTATCGCCAATCTTCTGACGTAATAAATTATATAAATCTATATTACTAATTGCGATCATGAGGCATATTTATCCAGAAAGCTTACAACTTTCCATCAATAATATTTCAAAGTTAATAGTATTGCAGGTAATAATACCATTATTAATTCCACCAACTGTATTGGTATTCTTTAGTTTTTCTTTTTCTAGTATTTGGTTTTTGTATTCCCTTGTTTTAGTTTAAGTACTCTTAACTAAGTACTTTGTATTACCGATCATATTTGCCCGTTATTTTTAAAAGTTATTTCAATAGTACATTACTTACTATTTATATTTGTATTGGAAGTTTTATATAATAATTTATAATCCCAGATTTTTAAGTTTATGAAAACAACAAGTATTAAAAAAGAGCTTCATCATTTTATAGATATAATAGACGACAGAAAAGCGGAAGCTATCTACGTATTGTTTGAAAATGAAATAAATATAAAAGATAGTAGAAAAAAACTCATCCTGGCCGAAAGAGCGCAATACCTGAATGGAGATAACGAAACCCATAGTTGGGATGATGTAAAAGAAATGACATTAGATAAAAACAAGCGACGTGCTTTATAAACTAGCAATACGTCCTTTAGCAACCCTAGAAATAATAGACGCTTACGATTGGTATGAATCCCAAAAGTCAGGTTTAGGCAATCAATTCATATTAGCCTTAGATGAATTTTATAAAAAATTATTAATCAATCCTTATATACACTCTATTTACGATGATACTATAAGAGCAGGTAGTTTATCAAAATTTCCCTACAAAATTATATATGAAGTTTTTGATATAAAAATTGTTGTATACAGCGTATTTATGGTAAAACAAAGCCCAACCAGGATAAGAACTTTTTAAAGGAAATTTTTTCTTTTATCTAAACCTATGTATCATTTAATTTATAAAGTAAAGAATCCTTATTTATACCATTATTGCATTATTACCAATAGTAATATTAAGTCTCTTAATCCTTTAGTTTTTCTTTTTTTAGTATTTAGTTTTTGTATTCCCTTGTTTTAGCCTAAGTACTTCTATTTATATTCGTTTATCCCCCCTTTTTACACTGTGTGTCCCTGTAGATATACTTATGTATGCAATCAACTACAATTTTACAGCAGCAATTAAAGCAAACTATTTTAAAACAAGTGATAATTGCTGTAGTTCTTATCATAAACGCTAGCATATTGTCGGCAATAAAATAAAGTCTACCGTTATCTACCCCAAAATTGGCGGTATCTACTCCAACAGTTTGACTGTAGATATTGCTAACGGTAGTGTTAACATCTACAGTCTCCATATAGGCGTAGATAGTATAGTTGTTGATGTAGACACCTACACAATTGGCATGGGTAGCCAAAGTTTCGGTGTTCATACCCACGGTATTGACATAGACAGCGATAATGAGGGAGTAGACAGGACTATTCTTGTAATGCAAAGTTTCGATGATGGTTTTATCAGCACCATAAAAAATGTACTAAAACTGGTAACTATTATACTTAAAATTAGTAATCTTAATAAATTAAATGAATATGAAAAAGAATTATTACCTCCCTTCAGGGGATAGTCAAAGATCTACCTGGTTAAGGAATTTTAATGCAAAACTACCAGCCTATGCTATTAAATTGGGCATAACGAAAGATGAATTATTGGTGGTAAGTAAAGATACATTAGCCTACGATTATGTATTGGACATGGTAGCCAATTCTAAAACATTTGAGCATACCTGTAGTACACAGAAAACCAGTTTCAGAAATTGTGCTGTTAGCAACGAAGTGGTACCTTTTCCGGTATATGTGCTTTCTACACCACCCGATGCTGTGCCGTACGGTATTTTTACCAGAATATCTATATTGGTTAAAAAAATTAAAGCCAGTAATGGTTATTTAGATGCTATTGGTAAAGACTTGGATATAATAGGATCTGAAATGGCTGGAAAAGATAGTCTTGATACTGCACAACCATTATTAACAGTAAAAGTAGTAGCTGGGGTAGTGCAGATAAAGTATATAAAAGCTGGCAAAGGGGGTATTATATTGGAAAGCAAAAGAGCTGATGAAACAGAATTCACTTTAGTCGACAAGATAACGATAAGTACTTACAATGATAAAAGAACAAATATTATTATGGGTAAACCAGAAGAAAGAGAATACAGAGCCTGGTACACCGTAAAAGATGAAATAATAGGCATAGTAAGTGCTGTGGTAACCATATTGGTTTAATAACTAATAAGTACAGACTGAGGTATAAAAGCCGTTTAGGAGGTAATTTCTAAACGGCTTTTTAATATTAATAGTTACCAGAATTTTAAACTATCCATCAATTGTAATGGTATTCATTAACCCTTTCTGTTTTTAATGATTGTATAAGCTAACTTCATTATCAAATTTTGTTTTCTTCCTCTGTATTCAATTCATAATTATTAATTAAGCTATACTCTCTTTATATCCGCACCCAATGCGCTCAATCTTTCGTCAATATATTGATATCCACGGTCTATTTGTTCTATATTCTGAATTATGCTCTTTCCTTCGGCACTTAGGGCTGCTATTAAGAGGGCAACGCCCGCACGTATATCGGGACTGGTCATACTGATGCCTCTTAGGTTATATTTTCTGCCCAAACCAATTACGGTAGCGCGGTGCGGATCGCAAAGTATTATCTGTGCGCCCATATCTATCAGCTTATCCACAAAGAATAAGCGGCTTTCAAACATTTTCTGATGGATCAATACACTACCTCTTGCCTGAGTGGCTACTACCAGCACAATACTGAGCAGATCGGGGGTAAAGCCCGGCCATGGATGATCGGAAATAGTGAGTACGCTACCATCAAGAAAACTACTTATTTCGTAGGAATCCTGTGCGGGTATATAGATATCATCGCCGTTTATATCGAACTTAATTCCCAGCTGAGCAAACTTCTCGGGAATAATGCCTAAGTGTTGCACGCCAGCACCCTTAATAGTGATCTCGCTCTGCGTCATGGCTGCCAGGCCTATAAAGCTGCCCACCTCTATCATATCAGGCAAAATGGTATGATCTGCTCCACCAAGCTTTTCTACGCCCTCTATGGTCAGCATATTGCTTGCTATGCCGGTTATCTTAGCACCCATAGCATTCAGTAGCTTGCAAAGTTGTTGCACATAAGGTTCACAAGCTGCATTGTAAATGGTGGTAATACCCTCGGCCATCACAGCCGCCATCACAATATTGGCCGTTCCGGTTACAGAAGGTTCGTCCAATAGCATGTAACAACCCTTTAAATGGGGTGCTGAGAGCTTAAAAAGACCTGTTTTGTCATTATAAGTGAAAATTGTGCCTAATTTTTGAAAACCAACGATATGGGTATCAATTCTTCTTCTACCTATTTTATCGCCACCCGGCTTGGGTATATACGCTTTCTTAAAGCGGGAGAGGAGCGGACCAGCCGTCATTACACTTCCTCTTAGTTTACCACTCTTGTTACGAAAGGTTTCGCTTTCTAGATAATCTACATTAATATCTGCTGCCTGAAAAATACAGGTATGTCGGTTAGGTCGTTCAACGGTTACGCCCATATCCTGTAGCAATTCTATCAGCATGTTCACATCCAGAATATCGGGTATATTATTGATGGTTACTTTCTCGGAAGTAAGCAGTACGGCACTTATTACCTGTAAGGCTTCGTTTTTAGCTCCCTGAGGTACAATAGTACCCTGCAATCTTTTAGCTCCTTGTACTTCAAATCGGTTCATAGTAAAAACTTATCGTTCTATAAAAAGAAAAGCCAACCTGATCGTTGGCTTTACAAATAAAGTATTAAAAATGTATAATAGTACAATTATTGGGAATAGAATTTATGGTGAATCTTGAGGAATACAAACCCGTGTTTATTATTTCATGGTAGACAATCCAGGATTACATTAATTAGAAACGCTTCTTGAAATTGTTTCTGTTATTATTATTTTTATTGCGGTCATCCCTTCTAGGATCATTACGGTTATTTCCCCCTCTTGACGGCCCATTATTCCCCGTTTTACTGTTGCTTCCTAATCGGGTAGTACCACCATTTCTGTTGTTGAAATATTTCTTACCATTGGAATTATTGTTGTTGCCTATTCGAGGATTACTATCTACAGGCATTTTTACATTTGCAAGTCCATCACCCACTTCCAGTTCTCCTTTGGTAAGTATTGATAATTCAGTTTTTACCGAATCGTCCTGAACATCTTCTTTATGCCAGTTGGTATAACAGATTTTCATATAATAAGCAATGGAGGTAGCAAAAGCTTCTTTCTTTTCCTGATTAGGTTCAGCCAGTGCTTTATTTATCAACAACTCTACATTTTTACCTAAGTGAGCATATTTAGGCTTGCGCTTAGGGTAGGCCATTGGCTCGGGCTTTCCTTTGTAAGTAGCCTTCTCTGGAATAGGGTATGGGCTATCTACATCCAGCTTAAAATCGCTGATAAAGAACATATGATCCCATAGCATGTGACGGAAATCTTCTACGTTCTTCAAATGCGGATTTAAAAAGCCCATTAGTTCAATTACTAATTTAGCCTGACGGTTACGTTTATCACGATCTTCGATGGTCATGATATATTCAATCATTCGCTGAATATGGCGTCCATACTCCCGAATGCTGATTAAATTTCTTGCTGTATTATATTCCATGTATCTCTTGGTAATGTCGGGTATATTGGGCAATCTTAAAAAATATTTGAAAGCGAAAATAATGATTTTGTTTTTGATTACAACTTGTAGTAAGAATTATTTTCAATTTCTTCACGTACTTTATCCGATACCAAGTATTCAATACTTTTTCCTTCTTGTATGTTTTTACGAATAAAGGAAGCAGATATATCCAGTAGGGGAGCATCGCTTACTACAATGCTGCCATATTGATTCTCTTTTACTACATATCCCGGACGCTGATAGATGATAATTGTATAACGTTTTAGTATCTGTTCATAGTTCTTCCAGTTGTAAAGATTCTGATAACTATCGCTTCCCATAATCACCGAAAAGCGGTGCTGAGGGTATTTCTCATCCATATAAGTGAGGGTATCAATAGTATAAGAAGGCTTAGGAAGTTTGAATTCTATGTCGGAAGCTTTCAGTTTATTGTTGTCTTCAGTAGCCAGCTTAACCAGGTGTAATCGATGATATTCGTTTAGAAGGTTAGCGGGCTTCAGTGGGTTTTGAGGACTTACCACCATCCATACCTGATCTAGATCGCAGTTGTGTACTATATGATTGGCAATGATAAGATGCCCTACATGTATAGGATTAAAAGAACCGAAGTAGAGACCTATTTTCATATAAAGAACATTTATTATTTGTATTGAGTTCGTCGTTTAAAGGTTAAATACGTTTAAGTCGTTTAACGAAAATCCACGTTAATTATGAGGTTAAATATTTTATCAAACTATATTTTGTATTTCGTTACACGCTTTGAACGTTGTATTTACACCACTTCGTCTATAAAGATATTATTTGCTTCGTTTAGTCGTAGGCTTAGATTGTAGCCAGCAACAGAAATAGAAATAGGATCACCGAATGGAGCAATGAATTCTACTTTGATAGGTTCGCCGGGAATGCAACCCATCTCCATAAGTTTGATAAATATCTCATCCTTTTCAAAAGAGTGTATTATTCCTTTTTGTCCCGTTTTAAGTTCACTTAATCTTTTCATTTTGATTTCTGTTGTATCCTCAATTACTTTGCAAACATCGAACAAAGATCTCTATAAATGGAACATCGTATTTACTTTAACTATTCCGATAAGAAATTAACAGGAATAAAGACTACTCCGCTAAAGAACAACATTGCATCTCTACTGAAAAAGGAGGGGGTAAAAAGGAGCCATATTCAGTACATCTTCTGTTCTGATGAATACTTATTAGACATTAATAAGCAGTTTTTACAACACGATTATTATACCGATATCATCACTTTCGATCTTTCTGATAACGCTTCCGCACTACTGGAAGGAGAGATTTATATTAGTATTGATAGGGTAAAAGATAATGCCAAGACCCAACAAACCGACTGGAAAGAGGAACTAAAGCGGGTTTTATACCATGGTGTTCTACACTTGTGTGGGTACAAAGACAAGACCCCTAAGGATGAAAAGCAGATGAGATCAAAAGAAGAAGAGTACCTGAAGATGTTTGATGGTTATACTGTTTAATTGTTTTTTGTTGAATACAATCATGATAATGTTTCACGTGGAACTTTGTAAATGGCTGCATAGTTTTACTGTTGAATGGTTGTATTGTTGAATACAAGCGGAAATTTAAATACCGATACTGTTTGGTTATTAATAGAAACATTAGGAATGGTAGAACCATAAACCATTTAATAATTTATACCACTCCCAAGGTTTCACGTGGAACATTTTGCTATATTGATAAATAGTTAACTAGTTTAATTGTTGAATATAATAGGCAATACAATACCTGAAACTAATAAATTAGAGTGAAAAATAATGTTGTAAAAACCATTAAGCCATAAAACAATTTAACCATATTGTCATAAGACCATAAAACAATACAACAATTCAGCCTTTCTTCAATGTTCCATGTGGAACAACTACTACCTTCGCGGCAATAGAATAATATGTTTTCAGAATACGACGTAATAGTTGCAGGTGCAGGACATGCAGGATGTGAGGCTGCTACAGCCGCTGCAAATATGGGTAGCAAAGTTTTACTAATAACCATGAACATGCAAACCATTGCTCAGATGAGTTGCAACCCAGCAATGGGCGGAATAGCTAAAGGACAAATAGTAAGAGAGATAGATGCCCTTGGTGGATACAGTGGTATAGTGTCCGATGCCAGTACTATTCAATTTAGAATGCTGAACAGGAGTAAAGGCCCTGCCATGTGGAGCCCAAGAACACAAAACGACCTAATGCTGTTCTCTGCTAAATGGAGAGAAATGCTGGAGAATACTCCCAATGTAGATTTCTATCAGGATATGGTAACCGGCCTTATTATTAAAGACCATAAAGTGTATGGCGTAAAAACAAGTCTTGGTCATCAGATATATGCCAAAGCAGTAGTAATTACTAGCGGAACTTTCCTGAATGGCGTAATACATATAGGGGAGAAACGCATGGGAGGTGGGAGAGTAGCAGAGAAAGCTGCAACCGGAATTACCGAGCAACTGGTAGACAATGGATTTGAAAGTGCACGACTAAAAACCGGAACACCTCCAAGAGTAGATGGAAGAAGTCTGAACTACTCAGTAATGGAAGAACAAAAAGGTGATGAAGAAATTGTTGGATTCTCTTATATGGATACTCCAAAGATAAAAGCAGCAGATCAAAGAAGCTGTTTTATTAGTTATACCAACCCAACTGTTCACGATATACTAAAGACCGGATTTGACAGAAGCCCTATGTTTCAGGGAAGAATAGAAGGGCGTGGTCCAAGATACTGCCCTAGTATTGAAGATAAAATAAACCGCTTTGCCGATAGAGACCGTCATCAGATATTTGTAGAACCACAGGGCTGGAATACGGTAGAGATATATGTAAACGGATTCTCTACTTCCTTACCCGAAGATGTACAAGTAAAAGCCCTAAAGATGATACCGGGTTTTGAGAACTGTAAAATATTCCGTCCGGGTTACGCCATAGAATACGATTACTTTCCACCTACACAATTAAAGTATAATCTGGAGACTAAAGAACTTTCCAACCTTTTCTTTGCTGGACAGATAAATGGAACCACGGGATATGAAGAAGCTGCCTGTCAGGGATTGATGGCGGGAATGAATGCGCACCTTAAAGTAAATGGACAAGAACCATTTGTACTTACCAGAAGCGAAGCATACATTGGCGTACTGATAGACGACCTGATAAGTAAAGGTACCGATGAGCCATACCGTATGTTTACCAGCAGAGCTGAATACAGAACATTGCTACGTCAGGATAATGCAGACATAAGATTAACGGAAAGAAGTTATAATCTTGGTTTTGCAAAAGAAGATAGATTACAAAAAGTACATCAGAAGATAGCGAACGTAGAACAGATAAAAACTATCCTGAATAATACAGTAGTAGAACCTGCAGACATAAACCCATACTTAGAACAGTTGGAAAGTGCTACTATTTCGGATAAACAAAAAGCCGGTAAACTGATTCTAAGACCAAGTGTATATTTGAAAGGATTGAAACAACACTTACCTAAACTGAATGAAAGCTTAGACTTCGATGCAGATTCTTTGGAGCAAGCAGAAATACAAGTAAAGTATGAACGTTATATAGAGAAAGAAAAAGAGTTGGTAGATAAGATGAGTCAGTTGGAAAACCTGATTATACCGGACAACTTTAACTACGATAAACTCTCCGCCATCTCTACAGAAGCGCTACAGAAGTTTAAAAAGATAAAGCCACACACCTTAGGACAAGCATCCAGAATATCGGGCGTAAATCCAAGCGATGTTCAGATACTAATGGTGTATATGGGCAGATGATAACTTATTAATCTTCAAGGAGTTACAATAAAAAAGGAAGCTGGTTTTATTTATAAACCAACTTCCTTAAATATATACTAAATAGGATAACCCTTTACTTCTTTGTCTTCTTTAAAGACAAGTAATCCAGATAATAAACAATTCTCAACGAAATGGTATTATTCTGCAAATCTGGAACCCTGAAAGTATTATTGAAATTATTATTATATCCATCTTTCACTAATTGATCTTCCTTTGTTGCTGCATTCTTCCAGTTGATATACACAAAACTTCCGGGAGCAAATTCCCAAGTGTACAGCATATCTATATTAAAGAAGTTTACATTATCATCTGCATTTACAGAAGATACAACAGGACTACTTAAATAACCTGTTCCCAAAAGTTTATAATACTGATTATAATTAACCGAAGACCAGTAATGACGAACCTTTAGGCTTAGTCCCATCTTATTGTTGAAGTTATATTTAAGGTTTAAAATATTCTCCACAGTATTAATGTTCCTTTGTCCAAAGAAACTATTACCTAGGGTATCCAAATAAGCAAAACCCTGATAATGAATTCTTGGATAATAATTATCACTTAAACTAATCGTAAACTTATTATTAAAACGCATTTGTTGGTACAAACTAATATCGTGCCCATCACCAGCAATGGAACTGATATGGTGGTAATAATAATTCAGGCTAATAGCGTATTTTTTAGAACTATTTGTTCCTAACCAGAAACCAGTACCATAAGAAACGGGTCTTTTAAATACCATTCCTTGGATTCTAGATTCATAATAGTCATTTTGACTAGCACCATAATCAGCGGCAATACCTACATTCCAAAGATTTTTAAGTTGTCCGTTAATGTTGGTATTCATGGTAAAATTCTGATAATCACCAGGAATATATCTGCGGGAATAATAGAGGTTCAGGTTATAATAAATATTATTATACCACTTAGGTTTCAACCATTTATAGCCTATCCATAAACCATTATCAAAATAATTATTGTTATTGAATATACCAAGATCGTTTTGATTATACTTATCGTCTGCACCTTCCTGCCAGTAATTGAAATTAAAATTACCACTTACCTTACCTATACCAATAGTGTGTAAATGCCCATAAATGTTTCCACCATTATTTGCACCATACAATTGGCTTTCTGCATACTTACCAAAGAATTCCCATTTGTTCTTTTTATCATATACATCCCACATTAAAGACGATAAATTGGCATCATAATCACTTCCAGCCCTTAGTGTACTAAGATTGATGAAACTTATGCTGGAGTTATGTTTCAGCGCTTTATCCACTACAAAAATATTATAGTTAGTAAGCGGATCTGTCTGTACTATTCTTTCAGAACCAGTAACTGTATCTGTTATAGTTGCATTCTCTCCACCCGTTACAGCATTAAAGAAGCCTAAACCCCAGCCATTCTCATTTCTACCACTAATTTTAAAAGCATTTATCAATTTAGTATTGTCTTTAACGCCAGATAAAGTTTCGTTGTTATTAAGTGTAACAGGTGATCTGTAATACGGAATGTCACCAATTCTTTTAGTATAGAAAAATCCACCTTTGCTAAACAATTCAACTCCTTCTGTAAAAAAAGGTCTGTTATCAGGATATCTTACTTCAAAGGGTGTTAAATTCAAAACCTTATTATCGCTAGGTACCTGACCAAAATCGGGTAATAAAGTCATGTCCAATGTATACGATTGACTTATACCATATTTTAAATCCATTCCACCGTTTACCGTTTTAGTTACATCGTTCTGGTGATTTACATTGTCTTGAGAAAAGCTGGCATAAGAAGAAAAGAAAGGAGAAAAAGAAAGCCTTAATGGAGGCTTAATATTTTGTAAGTTATTCAATACACCAAATTGAGATAAAAAAGTACCTCCTTTATTTGGATCAACAGGATTCCACATTAACTGTTTACCACTTTTCGATCTTCGTCTGGTTATATTAATACCCCAACTCTGAATATCTTTAACAGGAAAACGAATAGCAGAATAAGGAATCCTCATTTCAAATGTCCAGCCATCGCTTACAATCCTTGCTTCAGACTTATAAACACTATTCCAGGAACCAATTTCTCCATCAGAAGAATATTTAGCATCATACTGTTCTCCCAATGGAGTAACATAGTAGCCAAAGCCATTAATCTTATCATTATAGGTATCAAAAATAATTCCAACAAAATCATTTACACCAACTACATCTCTTCCAACAAGTTCTTTTGAAATACTATCATTTTGTTCGTGACAATAACCAGCAACATATATAGCTTGGTCATCATACAAAAAAGAAATTTCCGTTTTGTTTTTATCTTGTTCTATAATACCATAAGATGGTCTCCATTCCACAAAACGATCCAGTTTAGTAGCATTCAACCATTCTTTGTCAGAAATATCACCATCAATTTTAATTAAGCCGGTTTTTCTATTTGCTATCACTTGTTTATGTAATGAATCTGTTTGAGCATAAACAAAATAGGATATAAAGAGTAAAATAATAAGTAACAGTTTCCGCATAATCAGTATCATTAATTAAACATAAGATATAAAATACTTTAAATAGTTGTAATTACTGATTCAAAAAAAGGATAAAAGAATATGGAGCAGAAACTCTTTATTGTAAAAAGTAAAATAAGATTATAAACGGTAATGATTTAAAAAGAATGTTTGAATTAAAGAGAAATAGTAGAACTATCTTTTTGAACCATTTTCATATGATAGTTAGTAGTAGAATCAGATTTAGCAATAGGCATATTATCTTGAATGGGTGCAGTAAATAAAGTTAGCTTTTTATAATCAACTTTATTGAGTTGCTTTGTAGTATCTGTAGTTTTTGGATTATGAACACTTAATGTATCATGATTTTGGCTAGCTTTAAATAAAGGTTTATTCATTTTTTGTTGAGCAAAAGAAGAGACTGTTACAAAAAGTATTGCTAAAAAAAGTATTGGTTTCATAAACAATATTTTAAAATTTAGGACAACGGATAGACTTATCAGGATCTGGACGATAAGCCCATATCAAAGATATTTCCATTCCACCTTTACTCTGAGAAGCTGTTTTAAGGGAAGATGTGTTTATATCGTAAGAAGCACCGATTCTAAAATCATCCCATTCCAAACCTAAATAAGGAATAATAGCATCGCCAATACGAATCCAACTACCAGCATAAAAACTTGTAGGTTTAGTATCATCCGGTGTAGCTATAAACTGTAAAGCACCTCCAATTAAGGATTCTGAAGCACCCCCTTGCAAATTTTGTAATCCACTTAAATGCAAATTCATATTATCTGCTACAGGAAAAGAACCCCCTGCAGTGAAGGTATAACGTGGATTTAAAAAATAGGTAGCACCAGCAGTAAATTTCTGTGTAGGCTTATTAAAATGATACATACTGGCACCTACATAATAATTAGTTTTATTACCATCACTTCCTGAATAAAGCAAACCAGCATTTACATCGTAATAATTAGAAGACAAGGTTTGTCCACTAAAGGATTCATGGGTAATACCAGTAAAACCAGAATTGGTCAATTGATCTTCGAAAGTTAATACACTGGTATTAATAGACATGTTAGAATAGGTGCCTTGTAACCCAACACCCAATTGTTGTAAGCCGTCATCATCAAGACCTTTATGAAAAGCAATGGAACCAGAATAGTAACTCAGTTTCACAGCACTATTGGCACTGTTATCCGATAATGCATAAAAACCAAGGCCTAAAATATCCTTTTCGTCAACCATACTTTTCAAAATTCTAAAGTCTACCGATGCAGTTTGTGTATTATAAGCATTATTAATACTTGGCCATTGATTTCTGTAGTTTCCGGCAATACGAATTATACCATCAAACTTGCCAGTATTAGCTGGATTAAGTGTTAATGGTGAAGAGAAGAATTGTGAAAAATGCGGATCTTGCGCATTAGTCACCATCACTCCAAGTAGACAAATTATAATAAGTAATACTTTCTTCATGGTATAGTTAGAAGACGAATATAAAATAAACGCTGTCTTAAAACAGCATTTAAAGTTTTATTTAACGAATACAGCAATAATAATGCCAAAATCTTGAATAATATGAATAAACTAGGATTGCATTTTAGAACCAAAAGCAAGGTCACCTGCGTCACCTAAACCTGGTACTATATAACCTTTAGCAGTTAATTCTTCATCAATATCGCCACACCAGATAATTACTTCATTACCACATTCTCTTTTTATGCATTCTATACCAGTAGTACTAGCAATAGCACAAACTATATGTATTTCTTTAGGTGTATACTCTTCCTTCATATACATAATAGTTTTTACCAAAGAAGATCCTGTTGCAAGCATCGGATCACTGATAATAACAATTCTATCATTCAATGAAGGACAACTCATAGAGTCTAAACTAATTTCGAAAGATCCATCACGATGGTGTTTTCTATAAGCAGAAATAAAAGCATTATCAGCTTTATCAAGATAATTCAACATACCATTATGCAATGGTAAACCAGCTCTTAAAACAGTAGCTAAAACAGGATGTTCAGCAATTACTTTACTATTATGAATACCAAGTGGTGTCTGCGTTTCCACTTCTTTAAAAGGTAATCTCTTACTTATTTCATAAGCAGCTACCTCGCCCAATCTTTCCAAGTTTCTTCTGAATCTTAATCTGTCCGTTTGAATATTCACATCACGGATTTCTGCTATCCAGTTACTTACTAAACTGTGTTTTTCGCTTAAATTAATAATCATAGTAAAAGCAAAAATAAATTTTTGACGGCAGAAAGTATAATATTGTAAATCTATTTTGTAAACATTTACCATTACGTTGCGTATGAGATATAATACAATAGGAATAATGAGTGGCAGCAGCCTTGATGGTATTGATATAGTAAACGTAGAATTTTACCATGAAATTAAAGAATGGAAACAAGTAATAATAGAATCGGAATGTTATCCATATAGTAAGGAATGGGAAGAAAGACTTAGTAATTTACATTACGCTACTGCATTCGATTATCAACTGGCACATCATGAACTGGGTAAGTATATAGGAGAATGTGTAAATGACTTTATAGATAAATATAAAATATCCAAGAAAGAATTATTGATAGGGAGTCATGGTCATACCATATTTCATGAGCCATCAAAAGGATTCACGAGTCAGATAGGATGTGGTGCTACTATTTCCGCTAAAACTAATTGTACAACCATTTCAGACTTAAGGATAGGTGATGTAGCAATGGGAGGACAAGGTGCACCTATAGTTCCGATAGGTGAACAACATTTATGGCCAGGGTATACAATGTATTTAAATATTGGGGGTATAGCTAATATATCGGTACCTGTTAATAAAAAAGAAATAATAGCTTATGATATTTGTTCAGCGAACAGAGTATTAAACTTACTGGCAAATAAACTGCATCAGCCTTTCGATAATGATGGTTTACTAGCAAGAAATGGACATATTAATAAAGAACTTCTTATACAATTAAACGAAGTACCTTATTATCAACAAGCTTATCCAAAAACACTGAATAATACTTTTGGTACAGATTATATATTGAATTTGATTAGCAACTATAATATTAGCATAGAAGATGCGTTGCATACTTATACAGAACATGTAGCTATTCAGGTAGCAAATGTTATCAATATTCATCAACTGAAGGATACGTTTAATAAAGTAATGTGTACAGGAGGAGGAGCTTTAAACCTATATCTGATACAAAGAATACATAATTATCTTCAAAAAAATATACAATTAGAAATACCTAGTAAATCTATTATAGCATACAAAGAAGCTATAATAATGGCCTTTATTGGTTTATTAAGAGTGTTGAATAAAACTAATGTTTTGTCAAGTGTAACAGGCTCCAAACGCAATACCAGTAACGGTTGTATATGGAATGTTTAAAATAGGTGTATAGATGTGCATAAACAGAATTTCTTTTAGTATAGATGTGAAAAAAAATAGAATAAAAACAGGGCTTAAAGTCTTATTAGCTAATCAATTAAATTCTTGGAACGAATTACTTAGGTTAAACTAACGTTATCAAATTGTTGATTTAATATGTTTATAAAGTTTTAATGTATTATACCCAGAAGTTAATAAACAACTAAAAGCCTTGCTATGATTGGAAAAATTGATGTTAATTATTTGTGGGTAATAGTGCATAAACTAAACCTAATTAACTTTGACCTCTGTTAATAACTTATTTATCCCGAAATCCACACTTGTAATAGTAGTAGTTGGTTTATATAAATAAAGTATTATTAATTAATACTACGGTAATTATGAACATTAAAGATATTGATTTTTCGAGCATTGAAAAGAAAGGATTCTTGGACATAGCAATTGATCCTTCGTTAGACTTATTTGAAGAGATAGCAAAACTGAAGAAAGAAAAGAATGCTATTTTACTGGCACATTATTATCAGGAAGCTGATATACAGGATATTGCAGATTTTCTGGGAGATAGTCTTGCACTAGCACAGAAAGCAAAACAGACTGATGCGGATATTATTTTATTTGCTGGTGTACACTTTATGGCAGAGACTGCTAAGATTCTGAATCCGGATAAGAAAGTGTTGTTACCCGATTTAAATGCAGGATGTTCTTTAGCGGATAGTGCACCTGCAGGTTTATTTAAAGCGTTTAAGGATAAGCATCCTAAACATACAGTAATTTCTTACATAAACTGTACTGCAGATATTAAAGCTTTGAGTGATATAATTTGTACTTCGTCCAATGCAGAAGCTATTATCAACAGTTTACCGATAGATGCACCAATTATTTTTGCTCCGGATAAGAATCTGGGAGGATATCTTAATAAGAAGACCGGTAGAAACATGATATTGTGGAATGGGTCTTGTATGGTGCATGAAATATTCAGCGTAGAGAAGATTATCAAACTGCAGTTAAAACATCCTAATGCGAAGCTTATAGCCCATCCTGAGTGTGAAGAGGCACTTCTTACAAGAGCCGATTATATAGGAAGTACTACACAGTTGTTGAAATATTCGAAAGAAAGTGAATCAACTGAATTTATAGTGGCTACGGAAACAGGTATTTTGCATCAGATGATGTTGGATTCGCCTTTTAAGACTTTAATTCCTGCGCCACCTACCAATAACTGCGCCTGTAATGATTGTCCGCATATGAAGTTGAATACTTTAGAGAAACTTTATATAGCCTTGAAATATGAGACACCGGAGATACTGATGAGTGAAAAACTGATTACAGCATCAAGAAAGCCTATTGAAAGAATGCTCGAAATAAGTAAAGCAGCGGGATTGGTGTTGTAATAAAGTTGCTAAAAACTAAAAACTAATCAAATTTCAAAGCTTATTTTACAAGTTAACTATGGTAATACAGATAATTTAGTTTTTAGTTTTTATAATAATAGTTTTTGTTTCATTACATTTGCAGCCTGATTTTTAAGAATTGACTCTGTAGCTCAGTTGGTAGAGCAGTTGACTCTTAATCAACGGGTCCAGGGTTCGAGTCCCTGCGGGGTCACATTTAAATTATAAAAGGCTTGATAATCAACGGATTACGAGCCTTTTTCTTTTCAGGGTAAACATAGGGTAAACATTTTCCGATTGCATTATTTAGTGCTTTAAAACTCGGTTTACTTCCTCCAATTTTAGGCCTGTAAAGGTGCAAAACTCTTCTACTGTTATGTACTGGTGATCGGCCTTAGAAATATCAATTTTTATTTTCCTTAATAGCCTTCTACCGTATCGCTCACTTTTTCCTGTTACTATCTGTATATCTTTTGGATAAATACATAAACGTACCATAAGTTTTCTATTTAATACTGTTTCCATACACTAGCCATGCCTTTCCTATGCCTTTCCCATGCACTAGCTATTCGCAAAATTACAGCTTACTGATGGAGGCAATACAATCTATTTTGGACTTATCGGCAATAACGACCAGTGATGGATGGGGAATGATTTTTGAAGTGAAAAGGTTTTATAGTTTTGTTGTTCGAGGTTGATGAAACGTAATTCATCAGATAAATATATAGATTATGGCAAGGTTAAAAGGGATTATTAAAATACAAGGTACACTGGACGATTTGACCTTCTACAAAACCCAGGATGGACACTTAGTGAAGACTAAAAGCAGTATTTCAAAAGATAGGATTGCAACCGATCCTGCGTTTATCAGAACCAGAGAGAATGGAGTTGAATTTGGCAGCGCTGCAAGCGCGGGTAAATTATTGCGCGTTGCGGTAAAGAATTTACTAGCAACCAGTAATAATAAATTAACTAGTAGAGTAACTAAATTAATGATGCTGTTGAGAACTGCAGATATTACCTCAGTTAGAGGAGACCGAAATGTGTATACCGCCATTGGAACTACTGGAGGTCAGGATTTGATAAAAGGGTTTAACTTTAATCCCAATGCCCCATTGGCCTCTGTATTTTTAAGAGATTATTCATTGGATAAACTCACTGGTAGTATTTCTTTTTTGGATATTATAGCTACTAAAGATTTTGTTGCCCCTAAAGGCGCCAGTTTCGCTACGCTGAGAACAGCCTGGGCAAAGCTTGACTTCAAGAAAAAAGTTTTTGATATTACTTATAGTGATCCATTTGACATTTTGTTGAATAACTCTGATTCACAAGGACTAATGAGTATACCTATTGCTAAAAAACCAAGTACGCCTGGGATTAGTTTGTTTTTAATGTGTGTAGATTTCACTCAACTTGTAAATAACGTTACATATAGTATGAACAATGGTTCTTATAATGCTTGTGCTATTATAGATTCTGCCATTGCAGTGTAAGGAGAAGGTTTAAAAGGTTAAAGGCGTTTATAGTTGAATACAAATTGCGCTAAATTTTTAACAACATTAAATATTAAATATGGAACTGGATTTAGTAAGGACTTATTTTAAACAAGGTACCAATGGTGATTTATCCTGTGCGGGTATTGGCTTATGCCACACTATAGAATTACCCTGGAAAAATAACGAGCATGAGATATCCTGTATACCGGAAGGTAAATATGAAATCACGAAGCGATACAGCCCGAAGTTGAGATGGCATTTATTGGTAAATAATGTTCCCGATAGGGACCTGATATTAATACATACCTACAACAACGCGATGAAAGAAGCAAAGGGCTGTATTGCGACTGTGACGACCCTTACCGGGGAAGGAACCGGTGATAACTCCCGCCGAGTATTTGAACAGTTGAAGGTTTTTGTATTTCCATTGTTAAATGAGCATGAAACTGTGTTTTTAAACATTACTTCTATAAATCCCGAGGAACGGGATGCCTTTTTAGCAGTAGCAAAAAATTAGATTATGAATATCATTGAACGGGCCCAAGCCCCCACTCCTACTTTTTTCTCCAGGCTTAGAAATATTGGATTGATTATGGCGGCCATTTGTGCCGCACTGGCCACCGCTCCCATTGCTTTGCCAGCAGCTGTGGTAACAGCAGCCGGATATTTAGCAGTAGCAAGTGGCGTGTTGAGTGCAGTAAGTCAGATTACTACTGCAGATGTAGTTTCAAGTAAGCCCAGTGGATAATGAGGCTGGCGCAAAAGCTGGCGCCTATGGTGGTACCATCGTATCGATAGTGTACAGTATTACCCTGGCAGATATAGAGAAAACGATTGTACTGGCTTTAATAGGAACGATAGTTAGTTTTACTGTAGCAGCATTTATGAAGAAACTGGTAAGGCATTTTAAACTATAAGGTTGTTTTTAGAATGGTTGGATAATTGTTGGACATGAGAGCCCCCTTCCGGGGGCTTTTTTTATGCCAGGCAATGAGGCAATTGGCAATAGGAATAGAAATTTTAAGCTTTATAATGGAACAGCCAATACAAAAACTAAAGACTAAAAACGGAAAAACTAAAAATTACAATACAAGTCAATTGTATTATCCTCCTATACGGAAAATCATATTTTGAAAAGAAAAAAAAGGAAAAAAAAGAAAGCAGAGATATCAATCGGCGTAGGATAAAAAACAAAAGGAAACGGAATAAATGAGAGGCTGAAGCGTAAGGCTGTGTTTATGCCGTAGTCTTTTGCTTTTTTATGGGGGAAAGCCTTGTGGAAGCCGTATTATTTTTGCTGCCTTTTTTATTGCTTCAACTGGGCTTGCTGCTACTATAAGTCTACTGACTTTTTCATGATAGTGTTAAGATTCTTCTTTACTGCAGAACAATTCTTTGAAAGCATTGCCACTTCTACATCTACTAACTGAGAGCCATAATAATACTGACCGGCTTTATTCTGTATTTTAATTTGAACTTGTTCAATGTTATTTAGTTCGATAAAGCGAATACCCTGTATAGGAGCTTTCCTGTTTTTTAACCAGATCCGAATTCTATAAAATGGCATTACTAAATATTTTAGCAAATATAAAATGTATTTGTATTCTGCCTTTTGTATTTATCAGGGCTACTACTCCAGAAAAATAGATGTGCTTTTTGCACAGTGAAAAGGAAAAGGTACTGGCATGAGGGACTGGTGTGGAGCAAATAGAAAAGCGCCTGGAGTAGCTGTTGATGCCTTGTGCGGAAGCTAGGGGCTTTGAGCCTCACCCCAACCCTCTCCAATAGAGAGGGCGGATTGGCGAAAGCCCCGTGAAAAGGAAAAAGGCATCTCAGCTATGGAGGGCATCGGGCAAGGTTTGTGGAGCACCAGGCATGAAATGGGAGTACAAGTGCGGCGCAGCAGTGGGTGACTAACGTGGAATGCAATGGAGCGTAGGAGCCGACTGCTGCGCGAGCTAAGCGGGGTGTTACCATTATTTTTCTGCTACCGATGAAAATGGGTGGGCGGGCGCTCTGTATTTGTATTGTGCGGGCTACTACTTCAGAAAAATAAATGGGTTTTTTGCACAGTGAAAAGGAAAAGGTACTGGCATGAGGGACTGGTGAGGAGCAAATAGAAAAGCGCCTGGAGTAGCTGTTGATGCCTTGTGCGGAAGCCAGGGGCTTTGAGCCTCACCCCAACCCTCTCCAATAGAGAGGGCGGATTGGCGAAAGCCCCGAGAAAAGGGAAGGCATCTCAGCTATGGAGGGCATCGGGCAAGGTTTGTGGAGTACCAGGCATGAAATGCTAGTACAAGTGCGGCGCAGCAGTGGGTGACTAACGTGGAATGCAATGGAGCGTAGGAGCCGACAGCTGCGCGAGCCAAGCGGGGTGTTACCATTATTTTTCTGCTACCGATGAAAATGGGTGGGTGGGCGCTCTGTATTTGTATTGTGCGGAGAGGAGAAAAAAAACGGCTATACTTTTGCAAAAAGTATATGTGCCAGGCTACTTAACATAAGGTGCTTATAGTCTTTTTTTATATGAAAAGCATAGGGCACCTATGAGCGATAGCCATAAAAAAACTATAAGAACGCCTTATGTATAACTAGCATCCCTAGTAGGGCAGTAAAAAACTACGGTGGTGGTGGTTGGAGTAGCTTTTTACTGCCCTACTGGGGTGGCACATGTGCAGTGGAAAAGGCTGGTGTGTTAGCCCACTGCACTGCCGTTTTTTTTGTGCGGCAGGTGTATTGAACTAATCGAATTGTAGCCTATTAGCTTATAATTTAAAGCTATAGCTTTAAATATTTATTTTTATTTTAAGGCTATAACCTTATTTTTGTTATTAAATTTTAAAGCTATAACCTTATGGCGAATAGTAAAAAGCATTTGTTAATAGAACAAACAGACCGAAAATTGCAAGTTTTTAAAGCTGTTGAAACAGCTGTAGTACCTCCATTGGGATGGATAAATACCATCAGGAAATCATTGAATATGTCGATGAGACAAATGGGAAACAGACTTAATGTATCCGCTCAAAGTATTAAGGAGATGGAAGCCAGAGAATCTAATGGAAGTATTACCATTAAATCTTTATCGGAAGCTGCTAATTCTCTTGATATGCGATTGGTGTATGGATTTATTCCGAAACAAGATAGTATAGAAAAAATGATTGAAGAAAGAGCTATGGCAATAGCTAAGGATATAGTAATGCGTACACATCATACTATGAAGCTGGAAGATCAAGAAAATACAGATGAACGATTACAAAAAGCAATAAGAAATAGAGCGAATGAAATAATTACTAAAATGCCGAAATATTTATGGGATTAAGCATAGAGTACTTAGATGGACAAACACCACTTGACGAAGATGAAAAAGAAGGTTTGATAATAAAATCCATAACGACCAGGCAGGAATTGAATGAATTTGAACAGCAAAATATAGAACATGCTATTGAATGGCTAATGAGAAGAAAATTGAGTAAAGAACAAATTCTTACTGAATTATTTATAAGAGACTTACATAAAAGAATGTTTGGTGAAGTTTGGGGCTGGGCTGGCAGTTTTAGAAAAACGAATAAAAATATTGGTGTTGATTTTACTTTAATATCGACTCAACTAAAACAATTATCAGATGATTGTTTATTTTGGATTGATAATAATAGTTATCCATCGGAAGAAACTGCTATTATTTTTAAACATAGATTAGTTAATATACATTGTTTTTCGAATGGTAATGGAAGACATTCCAGATTGATGGCAGATATAATAATGGAGAAAATTTATAATTCTTTACCTTTTACCTGGAGTAGTAATAATTTGATAGACGCTACTGTAGCAAGAAGTATTTATATAAAAGCAATTAGAAAAGCAGATAAGGGTGATATTGGAGACCTGATTGAATTTGCAAAAAGCTGACATTTGTTAACAATGTCTATTCCTTCCAGTTTTTTGTAGCCCATAATACCAAAGAGTTGTTGCCTGGAGGTAGCTTGAGTTTTTTAATAATATTTCTTCTATGGGTTTCAACTGTTCTTTCTGTTATGAATAATTGCTCTGCTATTTGTTTGTTGCTCCTTTGATCTGCTACCAAACGAAGAATTTTATTTTCGGCAAAAGTGAGTAATGGGTTTACATTATCTATTTCATTATTCTTGTTGATTGATAACTTTGTTTTTAAATGTGTACTAAAATAAATCTGTCCATTTTGTACAGTCTTTATACATTCTTCAATTTCAGACATAGCAAATTCTTTTAGTAGGTATCCTTTTACCCCTAATTCTTTTGCTCTTGTAAAAATACCGGCATCATTTACCATGGTATAAATAATGATGTAGGTTTTAATTTTGTTGCCTTGGAGTTTCTCCATTATTTCAATAGCATTTAATCCTGGCATATTCAGATCCAACAGTGCAATATGTGGCTTATTAACCAATATCCAGTTATAAGCTTCTAATCCATTATTACAAACTTTGCTAATGTTATGCCCTTTTTTTTCTAATAAGTGCTGTAAGCCCTCTGCTACTATTGGATGGTCGTCTGCTATTAATATATTCTGCATCATATTGGTAGTATTATTTTAATTAATGTTTCCTGATGCGGTATTGAGCTGATGCTTACTGTACCTTCTACAGATTTGGATCTAGCTATGATAGAGTTCAATCCAAAACTATTGCCACTGGCTAAAATTTTTGCAACATCGAATCCTTTTCCGTTGTCTTTTATTTCCAGTTGTAATTGATTATTCACCTCGAAAAGTGATACTTTAATTGCATTAGCCGCTGCGTGTTTTAGGGTATTCTTTATACTTTCCTGAACAATGCGAAAAAGCTGCAATTCTACTTTTTTATTTAGTTGAGCGGTATAACTTATTTCCCAGGATATAAACAGGTGGTTTGTTTCCATCATTTGTTCGCAAAGCATTTCCAAACTTTTCTGAAGGCCTATTTTATCCAGCATTTCGGGGTGTAGGTTGTGAGAAATGTCTCTTATCTCTTTTATGATAGATTCTATTTTTAGGACTGAATTGCCATTAGGATTAACCATTTCTTTTAATAGCATTAATTCCTGATTTACCCCGTCGTGCAAATCACGGGCAATTCTGCTTCGTTCTAACTCTGTCTGATCAATTAGCTGGCTCGTAAACTGCTGTTGTAATAGAACTTCTTTTTTACGGCTTTTCAATTTAAACTGAAAGCTTAATAATAAAGTTGCTAATGCAGTAAGCAGCAACAATGAAAGGAGCCCAATTATCCAATTCTGTTTTTGTGCTATTTCTGTTTCCTGCGTTTTTAATTTTAAATCTTTTTGAGCAGTCTGGTATTTCACTTCGAGTTCGTTCACCATTTTTTTATTTTCTGCAGATGTAACTATTTCTTTTATAGAGTCTAACTTTTCGAGATAGTATAAAGCCTCTTTATCCTGGTGTTTAATAGAAGCTATTTTGTTTAATGCTTCATAAGCATTCTGAACATCATACAAGTCGTTGTTTTTATAAAAAAGGGTTACATATCCCTTTATTTTTTCAACTTGTTTGCTAACATCTTTTATGGGGGCATCAGCAATAGCAGAGAATGTATTTAATAGTACAGCTAGATTTTCGTCTTTTATTTTATCGGAAATAAATGCAGCTTTGTCCAAATATAATCTTGCAGAATCGTACTTTTTTTGTTCTATAAAAGCGCCACCAATATTCAAATACGCTACAAAGCTCATGGTATAATTACGAGCAGAATTATTGGTAATCAGCGGGAGTTGTTTTTTGTAATAAATTATTCCGCTATCCAGTTTATGAAGATTGATGTACGAAACGCCTATATTGATTATCGTTGACTGTAAATCGTTTGAATTACAATTGTTGATTGATAATAGTTTGTATGCTTTTTGCAATAGTTCGAGTGCTTTATTGTTGTCATTCAGTTTTAGATATATAGAGGCATAGTTGCAGTAAATATTTCCCAGTTCGCAGCTATTGTATTGCGGGTTTTTTTGTACCAATTCTATTGCTTTCTGGAATATAGTGGTAGCTTCCTGAGATTGATTCCTAATGTTGAGTTGTAGTCCGAGATTACGATAATAAAGTATTTTGTTGGCGTCGTCCATTTCATTTTCCTGATTCCCTAGTTTTAAAATCATACTATCCAGTTGTGGAATTTTATATTCCATGTAGTAAACTAATGAACGATATAGCGATGCTGATAACCTGTTGTGGCTGGATAATGCATCATTATTTGCTGCTTTGGTAAGTAAAGATGGAATATTCTTAAATCGCTCCGGATCGGCTATCCATTGGTTAAATAGATAATCGTATATACTATCTAATGATTTATCCCATTTAGTAGAAGTATTTTGTAATTTGGCAAGTAGGCGTGTGTATTCAATAGCTTTTAAGCTATCGTTTTCAGAACTATTATTGATGTTGTATAGGTCGTGTTGAAACTGGTCATCTTTTTTTGTTTTATCTCTGGCACTTTGATTGCAAGAGTATAGCACTAAGCAGCATATTGCTAAAAGGAAAAAAGCAGTATGTTTTATATTTTTCAAGTGAAACATAGTCAATGATATCCAATATAATGAAAGGTCAATAATCAATAAATTATTACTAATTTTATAATTTATTGTAAATTTAAGGAGGGAAGAACATTCTACGTACTGGCACTTAGATAATAAACTTTAAAACAGCCAAATATCAGTACTGGTACGTAGATAAACTCAGGTTCATGAGCTAGGCTGTTTAAAATATGAGGTTATACGAATCAAGGTTTGAAATTGATGTAGCTTAGTGCCTTAGGGCAATGTTATTAAGTTAAGGAAGGATTTCAGCCTTTCAGGCCTTTTGAATATTGCAAATCATACAAGACAATGGGTGAAGCCCATTGCTTTCGTCTTTTGCGCCTTCAGCGCTCACTAAGAAATAAGCTTAACTTAATGACATTGGCCTTAGGCACTGAATATTGGTAGAAAATAATCAGAAAGCTGTTTGGTACAAGTCCCTTTAGGGCAATGTCATTAAGTTAAGGAAGGATTTCAGCCTTTCAGGCCTTTTGAGTATTGCTAATCATACAATACAATGGGCTACCCCCATTGCTTTGATCTTTTGCGCCTTCAGCGCTCACTAGGAAATAAGCTTAACTTAATGACATTGGCCTTAGACACTGAATATTGGTAGAAAATAATCAGAAAGCTGTTTGGTACAAGTCCTTTTAGGGCAATGTCATTAAGTTAAGGAAGGATTTCAGCCTTTCAGGCCTTTTGAGTATTGCTAATCATACAATACAATGGGCTACCCCCATTGCTTTGATCTTTTGCGCCTTCAGCGCTCACTAAGAAACAAGCGTAACTTAATGACATTGGCCTATTGGGACGAAATATTGCATACTAAAAACATGGTCTAAAAAAATAATGTCGTACCTACGGCACTTATTTCTTATCAATATATAATTACTACCTATATATAGTCCCAATAGGGACTTTCAACCCTTGATTCGCATAAGTTATTAATCTAACACTTTTTTTATTTTTACGTGAATTGTGAAATATATCGTGAGTCGCGATAATAAAAATACAGGTGAACCAGGTAGGCAAGAGGGCACAGCAGTTTCACCCTTAGCCTAATGTAGTTGAGTTGAGTATTTATCACGGCCTTTATAATGGTATGCTTTAACTTGATGACAATACCCCCTGCTTCTATTCAATAGAGATAATACAATTACAGAGAATACCGTAAGCTATTGCAATAAACTATATTCAAAACTTTTAGCTTTATAATGCTGTAGTTTTTTGGACTATTTCACATCATCCTGAAAGCAAGTTTAAAATATTAGCTCTTTAGTTAAATAAATTCCCTAAAAAGCCAACAAATATCAGTATCCGCTTGTTTATCTCATTTATATATTGCTATTTTGCAACAAATAATTATTATGCATACAAGTATTACAAAAACACTAAAACTGGTTACGCTGTTACTGGTTTTAGTCTGTTCTTTTAATGGCAAGGTTTGGGCTAGTATTCAAACACCTAACATTACTTTCTCGATATCCAGCCACACTTATGGTTCAGGTTCTTTTACCTTATCAGCTACTTCCAATAGTAGTGGTGTGCTTAGTTTTACCAGTGGGGATAATAGTATTGCTACCTGTACGGGTACTAATGGAGCTACCTGCAATTTGATAGGAGTAGGAACAGTTACTATTACTGTACATCAGGCATCAGCTACTGGTTTTTTAGCAACTACCAAAACAGCTCAGTTAACTATTTTAGCTCAAGCACCTAGTTTGGGCAGTTTTAGTATTGCACCACATACTTATGGTGATGCTCCGTTTACTGTTACAGCGCCTACTTCGAACAGTACTGGTGCTATTACTTTTTCTTCGGCTAATACCAGTGTTGCTACCGTAAATAGCACTTCGGGTTTGGTGACTATTTTAGCGGCAGGTTCCAGCGTAATTACCGCTTCACAGGCAGCTTTTGGCAATTTTAGTACGGGTACAAAAGTAGCCACGCTAACAGTATATCAGTTAGCTCCAACTTTTGGAACTTTTAATGATGTTACCGTAAATTATGGCCATGCTCCTGTTACTTTAACAGCACCTACATCCAATAGTAGTGGCACTTTTACATTTACTACAAGTGATCCTTCCATAGCTACTGTTAGTGGTAATACCCTAACCTTTGTAGGTGCTGGTAATGCTACTTTAACGGCTACTCAGGCAGCTAGTGGTAATTATAGTTCTGAAGCTATTACCGCCAATATTGTTGTAAATGGTATTGCACCTTCCATAGGTAACATTCCCGATGTAACAGAAAACTATGGTAGTGCACCTTATACTATTACCAATCCAACTTCTACTAGTCCGGGTAGTTTTTCCTACACCTCCAGCGATCCAACTGTAGCAACGGTTTCTGGCAATGTAATTACCATTGTGGGCGATGGTTCTTGTACTATTACCTGCGATCAGGCTGCTGTAGGTAACTATAATTCAGGAAGTGTTCAGTTTAATTTTACCGTTACGGATAATCAGATATGGACAGGTGCTATCTCTACTGACTGGTACAATCCTGGCAACTGGCTTGCCAATGTGGTGCCAGCAAATTATACAGGTAATGCAGTAATTCCATCTGCCCCAGTAAATCAACCATGGTTAACCAATGATGTACAAATACACAATATCTTTATTGATGGTGGAAGTGTTACCATCAATGGTATGAATTTTTCTATCTTGGATTCTGTTACCGGTACAGGGGTCATAAAAGGTTCTGCAACCTCTTCTTTATACGTTATTTCGGCATATAACAATACTATCAGAATGGGTACAACGGGTACCGATTCTATGTTGTACAATTTTACTGTTGATGGAGGTGGCGCTGTTACCCTTGCAAATGGGGTAGGCGTAAACGGTATATTGAGTGTAACTTCTGGAATACTAAATACTGGAAATCATCTTACTTTAAAAAGTACTTCAATAGATAATACCGCGGCATTGGATGTAGTAGGTGGTACTATTAATGGAACTGCAACGATCGAAAGATTTGTACCTCAAGGTCACCGTGCATTCCGAGATCTTGGCGCTGCAGTAGCTAATGCAGGTTCATTTTTTAGCAACTGGCAAGAGGGTGGACGTAATATTCCTGGTTATGGGGTGTATATTACAGGGGTTAAAAGTGCTACACCTGGTATAGATGTTACTACAGGTTTGGACAAAACAACCCTGGGTAACCATTCTTTATTTACTTATAACAATAGTAACTGGGATTCGGTAATGAACACCAGAACTACTACGATTGATCCATTTATGGGATATAGAGTATCCATAAGAGGAGACAGAAATATTCCTAATTTTGGCTATGCTACTGATCCTGTTGCACAAACCTATAATACTACTATCAGAACAACAGGGAATTTAATATATGGTGATGTAAATTATTCTACTGCTGGCGTTTCCAATGCAATTTACAGTAGTAGTGCAACCAAGCTTACAGCGGGTAATGGAGCATATAGTATGTTGGCAAATCCTTATGCCGCCCCTATAGATTGGGAAAGTATTTATAGCAATGCAGGTACGCAAAATATTGGAAGTAGTTACTGGTATTTTGATCCTACTTTCTTCAATAATGGTTACGCGACCTATGTAACCTACAATGCAGTTTCGCATGTAAGCAGCAATCAAGGTGGTTCTAAAATAAATCAGTACATACAACCTGGGCAGGCCTTTTTTGTGGTAAATGCCAATAATGCAACACCTACATTAGCTATCAATGAAAATAATAAAGTAGTAGATAGTGCTCACACGGCTATTTTTAGAACAATTCAGCCAAACTATCTTGCTATTAGCTTATGGAAAACAATAGGAGGTACCCATACCAGTATTGACGGAACTGTAGCTGTGTTTAATAAAAATTTTACCAATACAATTGGCGATAAAGACTCCAAAAAGTTATTGAATGGTGGAGAGAATTTATTTATTACTACTGCTAATACTGATGTAAGTATCGCAGGATTATCAATACCATCGGTTGATGATAAAATAGTATTGCAATTAAGCCAATTGGAAGCAAATACAACATATCAGTTAAAGATGGATAATACCGCATTTAACGTGCCTGGTTTGGTAGCCTATCTGCATGATGCAAATACTAATTCAGATGTATTGGCAAGTGATGGTATATCATTTATTTCTTTAGATAATAGTTATAGTAATAGATTTAGTATCGTTTTCAAAAGCAGTAAAAATGGCATATTGGTTAATTCAGAAAATACTATTGTTTCTGTGTATCCAAATCCAGTGACGGGGAAAACATTTACCATTAAGTTGAATGAATTAAAACAAGGTAACTATACTGTAAAGATTTTTAATGCAACAGGACAGCAGGTAATGATTAAAACTATAAATCATGTTGTAGGTTCACTTGTTCAATTGTCTGTTCCTTCTTTACCAGTAGGGGTATACACCGTTAGTGTTGAAGGGAAAGAAAAATCATATCATACAGAAATGATTATTAAATAAGTAATAATTAAATTAAAAAATATCAAGATGAATAAAATAATAAAGACAACTACAATACTTGCTTTGGTATTGATTTTAACTATTAGTGCCAATGCGCAATTTGGCCCTGGTGGTCCAGGTTCGGGTGCTCCAGGCACATCTCCTGTTCCTCCGGATTATGGTAATGCAGGTGCCGTACCTTTTGATGGTGGTCTAAGCTTAATTCTATTGGCTGCAGGTGCGGGTGTGGGTGCTAAGAGAAAACGCTTAATGCAGAATGCTTAACGCAAAAAGGATACAAAATATAAAAGTCCTCGGTGTATAAGCACCGGGGACTTTTTTTTTGGAAGTTGTTATTGATTTTAAAATGTTATCATTTAGGATTTTTTAGGTTAGCGTCTTCCATGTCCTTTTTTTAAAATAATATATTAACCTTTAAATCTTTTAAAGAATTACATTGGATAATTT
>Ga0208259_1000120_pt1 | contig 29530 bp, 25 predicted proteins | sample CryBogCBH22May08_FD_184618 | JGI IMG/M metagenome (GOLD analysis project Ga0208259, IMG submission 184618) | Freshwater microbial communities from Crystal Bog, Wisconsin, USA - CBH22May08 (SPAdes) | ecosystem: Environmental > Aquatic > Freshwater > Lake | place: Crystal Bog, Wisconsin, USA... | reverse complement strand
CGATTGCAAGAGCGTGGAAAATCTAAAATGTCAGCCTTGGGTGCTGCCATGCGTAAACTGGTTCATTTATGCTTCGGTGTCTTGAAAACTCGTCAACCTTATCAAGCAAATTATGCTATTTAAAGTTGACTTTCAAGACGGTATCTACGGGTTTTGCTCCCACGAATTAGGTAAACACATCAAACACCGCGTCGCGCCTAAACTCGACCAACACGCCGCGCATGAACGTAATAGCAAAAACAATTTGATATGCCCACGCTTAGGCGCGGCCATTGATTTTATCGTCGAAGATGAAAACATGCGCGAAGTCGCCGACTGGATAGCGGCAAACACGCCGTTTGATAGGCTGTATTTTTATGGCGAAGACCGGCCCGTGCATGTTAGCTATGGGCCGGAGTTGAAGGGGGCTTATATTGAGATGGTGGTGATGGGGAGTGGAAGGCGAATTCCTCGAAATAGTCGTCCACAATAATAGCAAACGAGCCAATAAAACTGGCGTCCTATATAAACCTAATCTTCCAAACAGCCATTACGCTCTAAAATCCCCCGACAATATTCGTTATCAGACTCTAACTCTAAACCTGCTTTGGCGTAGTCTTGAGCTATTGATTCTTGTCCAATATGGCGAGCAAGCCATGCCATTCTGGAAAAGTCATCCGCGCTTGCTTCTTTTTGCCGATTTTTAAGTACAGTTAAAAGTCGCTCTACCAATTCACGTTTTATTTCTTGGTTTAATTCCAGTGGATGCTCACGGAGAAAACGATTTAAGCGATTTGCTGTATTAGAAATATCACAAAAAGAAACAGAGCTTATTTGTGCTCTTTCAACAAAAGCATGAAGTTCTTCCAGAGTATCACCAGTTAAATTATAGGCACGTCCTAATATACGCCAGGCTTCAGAAGCGTTTTCGCTTGTTGAATCATTTTCGAGATAAAGCTTTAACTCATTTTTTGCTTTTAGATAGCCATCTGCTGTCCCAGACTCCATATGCCATCTAGCCATAATAAACCACCCTTGATTATAGGTTCGACAAATCATTTCTAAAATAGGAGCATAGCCATCATAAGACTCTCCTGAATCAACCCTTTTGGCTATATTTGCAATAAATCTTTCTAATCTTTTGGCTAGACCGAGATGAATATCATCTCGACGACTTGCTCCAAACATTTGAAGAGTTTCAACATCAGTTTGGATGGAAGCCTTAAAAGGACTAATTTTGAGTTTTCTTTTACCAAAAATACCAGCAACTAATGGCAAACCGATAAACTCTTCATTATCTGAAGGTGAGGTATGTGTTTCCGCCATAGAGAACTGAAGAAGTGATTCAATACCTTTTTCTATTTCTTGTCTCTCTGCCGTTGATCTTATTAATATTGCCTCAAGAGCAAGACGGGGTACTAAAGAATTCCAATCAGCTAATGTCATAAATGCTCTTTGTGCACAAGGTGTCAATGAAGCATAAGTACGTTCAAATAACGCTGTAAGAATATCATCGCTTCCTGCTACGATTCGATCAATGTTTGTTAATTTTCTAGCTTTTGCAACTTCACCAAGAAGAATTTTTATAACATATGGATGTCCCTCTGACTTATAAATCAAGTCATCTACGTATTCATTTTTTAACAGGTTTTCAATTTTAAGACGGTTAGCTGTTTGATTCACTAAAGCTCTAGCTTCTGAATCTTCCATTCCTGAAACTTCAACAGGATAATCGCCTTTAAAATCTCGTAATCTGGTTGTAATTAGAACTTTATTAGGTAGTCGTATGTAAGTATCAATCCATGAAAATAACTCAATCGGATTTTGAGTTGTTTCAAAGTTATCAAATACAAATAAACAAGAACCAATTTCACTTTTTTGCAATTGTTTTTCAAAAAATTCCTTTGCATTAAAACTTTTGTCTTTTTGTTTAGTTTGAGAGAGAACAAGTCTTGCATAGAGCTTACTTATATCATTAGGAGAATAAACAAGGGGGCGAACAGGTTTCGGACCGTTAATTTGTAAATCAACATCTCGTGCGCTAAACCAAACAATTGCGGCATATCTTTCTTCATTATAAAGTCTTTTAATTACGCTTATTGATAATGAAGTTTTTCCAATTCCTCCTCTACCAAGCAAAGTGATAACTGAACGCCTATCGTCTAATAGTAGCTGAAAAAGTTGACTTTCTAATTTTGGACGAGGAATGTATTCATTGATTAATTCTGGAGCATTAGAAAAACATTTGCCAGTTGGTAAAAGCTCTCCATGACCTTCTGTTTCACTGGGAGGTAAAGTTCCTGGTGGAATTAAATATGTTCCAGCATCACCCTCTCTTTTTTCAGAAGTGCAATAAGAAATGAGTTCATATTTTTTCCCAGAATAACCACCATTAGAAAAAAAGAAATCTTGTAATTCGGCATCACTATGAATTAATGGAACAAAACGAGGACTACCAAAAAATATATAAACACCATTATTGCAATTATAAGTCGTTTCTTTTTTCAAATAATCAAATGATGCTGTATTATCGCTAATTGCCGAAACTCTATATTTTCCAGATATGTTCCTATATAAAAACGCCCATTCCCGATTAAACAAAGAAAAGTTTTTATAAAATAATTGAATACTTTTTTCTAAAGGTTCAATAGCATTACTTGCTTTAGTTGGTGTTATAGCTCCATGACCTCGTGTTTTATTACGAAGAGTGCTAAATAATCGAAACCACCTTTTCATATCTGATTTAACAAGCACATCTTCCGAATTAATATCTAATTGGTCTAAAGCACTTTTCAGTGAAAATACAGAATCATATTGCCATTCTCCTTGTTTACATTGTTTATTTAATTCACTTTGTTCAGTATGAGCATCTTGAAGCAAATATTGAGATGCTGTACCAGTAAGTGCATCTTCAATAGCTTTGCTCCAGTCTCCAAGTCCATCAGCTCTAACAAGGGAATGTTCTAAACGGTAACGGTTTCTGTCCTTATCATCAGTAATTGCTGCAATAATTCCAAGAGTTACAGTTTTGACAAGTCCTTCGCCAATCAAAAGAAGAGAATTGAAATAAGTAAAATCTGAATCCGATTTATCATTATTTGCTCTTTCTAGTAATTTCTCGATTGCACGGTGCTTCATTTAATATTTTTTCCCTTAAGATAATATGCGGTTCAATAATCTTAATAAACCCTCAACTCCGCCGAAAACTCATGCGGGTCTAATTCAGCCAATTGCGAGCGTACTCTTGCCCTTAAATCCTTAGCCGGATTCAACACATAGGCTTCATAATCAGGATGCTCAGGATTGAGCAGCAGTAATTTTGATAAAGCTGTAGCAAGGCGGGAGACGGCTTTGACATCGCGGCTATCACTGTCGCCCGTAAAAACTGGAAGTTTGCCAAACGGGAACTCTGCATAACTAACTGTACGCAATTGATGAAGATATTCGCCGAACACATCCGCTTTAATTCCCAGACCTTGCGCGACACAATTGACTTTAAAGCGAGGGATTTTCCAGCCAGGAATAATGCCGTGAAAACGATCCATTAAGGTGCTTTCATGAAACATGTCCGGCAAATGGCGGATATAGTCGCTTTGACGGGGCAGACCTTGATACAACTCAATATTTGCCAATACGATCAACCCGCATTCACTGGTTATTTTATCGTTGCCGATGCTGAAATGACCGGATTCCAAATAATCCTTCGCTGAAAATCTTGGAAGCGGAACGAAGAGAAGCGAAGATTTTTAGTCCCCGATAGCCGTAGGGCCGGGCGGGTTGCCGTAGCGTAGCGGAGGCAACCTGCAAGGCATCCCGAAACGGCGTAAAGTCATGTGGAACCGCCGTTTCGATCCCCTTGTTGGGTCGAAACCAGGTGACGCGGACGAATCGGGGCAGCCGAAGGCACTAGCGGTCGCGTAATTTTTGCCGCTTGTTGGGGCTTGGATGCCCCTAAACAAGCTTTCGCAAAAATAGCGACTCCCCGCAAATCTTATCTGATTGTTTTATAATGGATGACGCTTAGCGCCGTCTACGGTAAAACCACACCGACAAACCCGTGCCAAGCAATAGCACCGGCATAATTATCAAAAAACCAAAAGCTATTACGCCTAATGCAAGCCCGCTGAGTTGCAGGCTTTTATCAGAGGTGGTTTTGGCGGGGATGTCGATATATTGGTCATCATGAATTAACCAATTGACCATTCTAAAGCCCATATCCAAATTACCTACATTGCCCAAATAGGCATTGGCAAGAAAATCGCCATCACCCACCACTAGGATGCGTTGCTGTTTGTTGCCTGCCACAGTGCGGGTCAATGCGTAAGCAAACGGCAATGGCCCTTGTTGTTCGCCGTTTTGATAGTCAAAGCCAATTTTGCCCTTGATTTCACCCACCTCAGTCCATGATTTTGCCGTGCTAAAAAAAATGCCGTTGGCGGTGAATGGGGAAGGGGCGGTAACGGCCAATGCCGCCACTTTAGGGTAAAGGGTGATGGTTTTAAAGTCCTTAGTGATAGGATGCCCGATATACTCCGTGGCAATAATAAAACTCGGATCGGTGACACCATACAGGGCATAATTATTATCAACTAAAGTGCCACGATATTGCTTAACCCCTACTAAGCCCATAATGCTGGCCATTGCCGTATTACCGGGGTCTGTCAACAGCAATAAATTGCCGCCGCGTTCAATATAAGCTTTGACAAATGCTTCTTCACCCGGCAATAACGGCACAGAGGGTGCGGCAATCACCAATAATGACGCGTTGTCAGGAATGTTGGGTAAAGCCGCCAAATTGACTGGCAACACCTTAATGTTGCGACGGGCCAATTCTTTACTGAACAAACTTAAATCGAAATTGCCACTGTCTTCAACCGAACGCTCGCCATGTCCTTCCAAGCAGCTTATCCAGCGTATCTTGGCATGGGCCAATTGCAATAAGGCATTGGTTAAAGAAGATTCATCGATATAATTGATTTTTTCCGCCCGGCCTTGATAACTGATGGTGATCATGCCTTCTGCCCCCATTTTAAGTTCGCGGATTTTGTCCGGTTCAGCATCAGGATCGACAAATGCCAACGTCATATTGGCCTTATAGCGGCTATAACGGTCTATTAATTGGGCAATCTGTTGGCGTGTGGCCTTGCCTTTTTTGACATAAACCGTGACTTCGACCGTGTCCGGCAAGGATTGCAGCAATTTTTGCGTAGCGGGCGATAAGGTGTTGGCGGTATTATGGGTCATATCCTTTTCGAGAGGATATTGATTGCTCAACCACGCCAAGCTAAAGAATACCAACAATCCCGCCAAGGTAACGCCTATTCTTGACAAGTTGTTCATTGTTTCATGCATCTGTGTTCAAGATGACGGACACTCAGCCAAATAAAACTGGCAATAAACAATACAAAATAACCGACATCCGCACTGCTGACCAAACCAGTTTGTAATGCTTGGAAATGGCGCAGCAAAGACACATACTCCAGTACAGGGCTACGTTCATTTTGCAACACGCCCGTCCAATTCACTAGCCATAACAACAATAAAAAACCTACCGTAGCCGTTGCGGCAATACTGGGATGTTGCCCTGCCAAACACGATAGGTATAGCCCACAGGCGGCAAAGCTTGCCAACAACAAGGCCAAGGCCAAACTGTTGGCGGCCAGTTTGCCTAAGTCCACATCGCCGCCGATCAACAATGTGAGCGGCATCAAGGCCACTAATAAGACAACCAACAACAATAACCCTAACAGGCCAAAATATTTGCCCAGCACAATGTCCAGCGTAGATACCGGCGCCGACAATAATAATGCCAATGTCTTGTGCTTACGTTCTTCGGCAACCAAACGCATAGTCAACAGCGGGGTTACTAGCAATAAAATAATCCCGGCATTGCCAAACAACGGCGGCACGATAATATCAGTCAAGCCCGGTGCGCCTTCTAAACTGGCCAGTTTAGGTTGCAGGGTAAGGAAGGTTTCCACTTGGGTAAGGAACAAATAAGCCAAGACCAGTTGTAAGATAGCCAGCAGCGACCAAGCCAATGGCGATAAGAACAAGGTTTTAAATTCGCGGCTGGCAATGGTGGCGATCATCTTCATAGTATGAAGTTTAGTGTCATAATAAATTTCCTAGGAGATATATTTATTTGATCAAATTCACTACCATCCCGTCGGCAAATTAAAAAACTTAGCCAAAATTGATAAAGTGACGCCTCTTTGATGTGGGTATTCGGCATAAAGTGATTGATACCGTACAGATCCATATTTATTCCGTAATGCTTTAAAATTCTCAATCATATCCTTAGGGCAGCTAATCTCTTTGGTCGAGTCAAACATGTAACGCTTGCTTTCAACGCCTGTCAATAAGCTTAAATAGCTTTGGTTCAAGACAATTGAGTTTTTGTTGAAGCAGAGCAAATAGGGACCTGTGTGTGATGATAGCCCTTGGATAGGTTCAATAATGCCAAGTATATCTCCTGACTCCAAAAAACCGTCTCTATCAACTATCAGATAATTGACTTTTTGTTCTCTCATAAATTGATCGCCACGGTTTTGCATCATGTAATCATAATAGGTACGTGGCCCCACTAAACCTTCAGTGTGCAGGAATTTGTAATCGTTACCAAGAAAAAATCCAAAAGAGCCTGCCCTGTCACCCATAGCAAAGTATGTTCCTTTAGCATAGTTTTTCTTTATAAAATCGGCGAGTTGTAAATTTTTTATACCAAAAGTTTCGCCTTTGTTGTTAAAGTAACTGAGGTAATGACCCAAAAATTGCCATGTAGATGTTGCGACAGGAAAACTAATATACAATATACATAAAGCAGGTGGCGACAAAATTAGATATAAAAAAATTTTTGTTGTTTTTTGTTTTATTATATTTTCAAGTGAATCAGTTAAAAACAATATAGCATGCATGAAGGAAAAATAAAATATCATCATGGCAGGCCAACCATACCAATGCCATGATGGCCAACCTGATAAGGTGGAATAATATGTACAAATTGCAATATTAGCAATGACAAGAATTATCAATTCATTTTTAAACTGAAAAGTGATGTTTTGCCTAAACAATAATCTAATTGCTGATACAGCAATTAAAAGAAACAACGCATTTTTTAAGTTTGGAGCTAAAAAGTAAAATGATATGAGGAATAAATTTTCTCCAGCAATATTCCCGACAGCCTTGGAAAGTCCGGAAACTGGAACTGGGGAGGAAAAAATTTTATAATTTATAAATAGATATATTGTTATTACCGGAATTATAATAAAATAATGTCTAAAATTGCATTCTTTTTTAAAAAACAAATGGAAGCAATCCCGCGCCACGACAAGTGCTAGTGCATCAAGTCTGGATAAGAATATAAGTGAAGCTAGTCCACCTCTAGCTTTCCAATCTTGTGTTTTAAAAAATATTAAGATAAAAACAGGAAGCATAGTTGTTTCCATACCATATAAGGTAATGGCTTGGCTTAATAGGGCGGTTACAATTGCTGGGAATGCAAAGCCGTAGTACTTTTTGGAGGTATATGCAAAAGCACCAGTAAAAAAAAATGATAGACTGACAATCTGAATTAATAGTGATGTTTCAGATGTGCCAAATAAAAATCCAGTCGTTGATAATATCAATAGCCACAATGGCTGATATCCATTCGTCGAAAACGGCGGCAGAAAAGTACTGCTTCCGTGATCGGCAATGTTACGTGCTATTCCTAAGTAATAATAAGCATCATCAATAATCAATTCGACCCAATTTCTTTGTTCACCAAATATAATTAAGCCCAAACGTGCTAGAAAAATTGCTGTCAGAATAATAATAAAAATAATATCAATTGCTTTAAGTAATTTAATTGATATTTTATTGTTATTTGATTTTACAGTCATCGGGCATTGCTCGCTAATAATTAAATCACTTGTCATATAATAATATTTTCGTAAAAAGATTTGAATGGAAAAAATGTACCGATTAGCCGGCATAATGGAGTAAGATGGTGCTTAATGCGTGGCATTTATAAAAATATCTTCTATCGATTGCTTAATCGGGGTTATTTCCTGCAAGCCCCAGCCCGCGGCAATAATGGTTTCGGCAATAGCCGGACCGGGGTTGGCGGACAAGCTGTGCTGGATACGTAAATGGTGGTTGTCCAAGCAGTCAATAGCTACAACGCCCGGAATAGCAGCTAAACGGGGCAAATCTACCTTGTGTTGGGTGGAAACCAATAAAACACTTGTGTCCATGCGGGCATTCAAACTGGCAATGCTCTCGTTCATCACCAATTGGCCTTGATGGATAATTTGTACATGACTGCAAGATTCCTGCACTTCGCTGAGGATATGGGTGGATAAAATTACCCCATGGGCACTGCCCAATTCCCGAATTAAGGCGCGGATGCTGCGGATTTGTAGCGGGTCCAAGCCGACCGTGGGTTCATCCAAAATAATGACGGCAGGATTGTGTACGATGGCTTGGGCAATGCCGATGCGTTGTTGGTAGCCTTTAGACAAATTGGCAATGAGGCGTTTGCCCACGTCCGTCAAACCGCAGCGGTCTTTGGCTAGCGACACCGCATTGCTGAGTGCGGGTTGGTTTACTCCATGTAAGCGGGCGCAATAAGCAAGGAATTCATCAACTGTCAGCTCACGGTATAACGGCGGCGTATCTGGCAAATAACCCAAACAAGCTTTCGCCAATTTGGCTTGTTTTTGTATATCATAGCCATTAATACGGATTTGCCCACTGGTCGCGGCAAGGTTGCCGCTAAGCATTTGCATGATGCTGGTTTTGCCGGCCCCATTAGCCCCCAAAAAGCCAAGGACTTGGCCTTTTTGCAAGGTGAAACTGACATCTTGCACGGCACAATAACGACCGTAATGCCGGAACAAATGCTTCGCTTCTATTAACAAACCCATTGCCATCAAGCTTGTTTCAACAAATCTTGTACTTCGGCTTGAAACTTTTTACGATAGATCAAAAACTTCCAGCGTGTGCCACCGCATTGCCGCCATAATAGCGCCGAGCGTATCCCTGCCAATAGGCAAGCCCTGATTTTATCGGCAATATCGGTTCTGGTCAGGTACTGGTCATTACCGTTCACCATAATTCTTGGGGTAATCGTGCTGACGGTATTTTGATAAACATCACTGAAGTTTGCCATGACATTTTCATGCAGCACACCGTACAATTCGCTTTGCGACTGTGCTTTTAAAATACCGGTGTTGATGGTTTTGAGTAAGGCTTTTTCATTACTGAGCCGTCGTTGCAAATAGACTAACGAAGCACAGTAACGGGCCAGTTCAGGATCTGTGACGCGATAACCGGTGATCAAGGTTTGTAAGGTTTCCAGCCCTAATTTTAAGCCTCCCAGGCTGCCGTAAACATCGGTCACGCTGTCGGAATCAATTTTTAAAATGCTGCCGATACTGGCTTCCATAGCCGATAAAGGCACGCTGCCAGTGGTAGCCAGTTTCCGTACCAGTGCCGCCGATTGGGCGATACCCGCCATTGCCAAGGTTTGGTTGTTCAGGGAGTTCAGTTGCATAGTTTTTAGCATAACAAAAAGGGCTACAGATAAGCTATCCTACCAAGAACAATAAATATTGTTCAATTTATAATAGTTGTAGTTTTTTCTGGACAGGTTATCATCCCGGATTATAAGTGGGTGTTGACCTATTGGACATAACAACGGAGAGCGAAATGAACCAATCAGTTACTTTCAATGTTAACGGCATCAAATGTGGTGGCTGTGAAACCACTATCAATAAAGCCTTACAGGCCTTGGCGGGAGTGGTGGCAGTACAGGCATCCAGCCAAGACAAAGCTGTCAGTGTGCAGTTTGACGCTGACCTGACCAGCCCGGCGGCCATTAAGGATGCCATTATAACAGCCGGTTATCCGGTACAAGACAATGGTTGAGGCAATAGATACGGATACCCAAGCCGTGCGCTTGTCCATTTTGGGCATGAGCTGTGCGGGCTGCGTGGGGGCTGTAGAAAGCGCGTTGCTTACGGTTGACTGCGTTACAGGGGTGGCGGTCAATTTTGCCGACCATTCTGCCGAAATAACAGGGGCTGCCGATGCCACAGCATTAATTCAAGCGGTTAAAGCGGCCGGTTACGATGCCGCTGTTATGGAAGGACTGGAAGACCCGGATGCAACAGAGGCATTGGAACGGCAGCGTTACCGCCAATTGCTCAACAAAACCAAAGCAGCCGGAGCATTTGGTTCGCTGCTCATGCTGGCCGAACACTTCAATGCGTTACCCGACATAGGTTCGACAACCGGCAGTTGGTTTTGGCCTGAACTGGCCTTGCTCACACTGGGCATTATGATTTATTCGGGCGGACACTTTTATAGCAATGCCTACCAATCACTATTGCACCGACAAGCCAATATGGACACCTTGATCGCTTTGGGCACCGGTTCGGCTTGGTTGTATTCCTGCGTAGTCATTGATTATTACGCGTGGTTGCCTGCACTTGCCAAACATGCCTATTTTGAAGCGGCAGTGATGATACTGGCCTTTATAAATCTCGGCAGTGCGCTGGAATTACAGGCAAGTGGCAAAACCTCCCAAGCCATTCGCCAGCTGTTAGGCTTGCAGCCACGAAGCGCCCGGGTAATTAGGGATGGGCAAGAGCTGGATATTGCCATTGAACAAGTCGGCTTGGGCGAAATATTGCGTGTTCGTCCAGGCGAGAAAATTGCTGTCGATGGCAAGTTGGTTGAAGGCCATTCCTGTGTGGACGAATCCATGCTAACAGGTGAGCCGTTGCCTGTGGAGAAGACCATTGGTTCAGTGGTAGTGGCGGGTACACTTAACCAAACCGGCAGTTTTTTATATAGTGCCACGCGCATTGGCCGTGATACGGTGCTAGCGCAAATCATCAACAGCGTCCGCCAAGCACAAAACAGTAAGCCGACCATTGCCCGCCTTGCCGATAAAATATCCGCCGTGTTTGTGCCTGTTATTATCGCTTTGTCGCTGTTAACCTTTTTGACTTGGCTGACACTAGGCCCTGAGCCCGCACTAGGTTATGCCTTTATCACCGCTATGACAGTGCTGGTGATTGCTTGCCCGTGTGCCCTAGGTTTGGCAACGCCTATCTCGGTCATGGTGGCGGTCGGGCGGGCGGCCCAGTCCGGCATCCTGATCCGTAAGGGCGAGGCCTTGCAAAGTGCCGGACATTTAAGCTGTATCATATTGGACAAGACCGGCACAGTGACCCAAGGCAAGCCCACCGTAGCGGTAATAGAGGCGTTTGGCGGTTACAACCAAGACACGGTATTGCAGTGGGCGGCAAGCTTGGAAGCCGGGTCAGAACATCCCTTGGCGGGCAGCATTTTAGCCGCCGCCGGACAACATCAGTTGGTGCTGGAAAAAGTGCAACAATTCCAGTCGATGACCGGTTTTGGTGTGTCCGGTGTTATCAATGGGCAGCAGTTTTATTTTGGCAATAAAGCCTTAATGGAGGGCCAGGCCATAGCCCTTGCCGATTATGCCAACAAACTTGAAGCGTTTTCGGCTTTAGGCCAAACGCCGATGTTATTGGCGACCGAAAACAGCGTAATCGGCATGATTGCCGTGTCTGACCCGATCAAGAACGATTCTGCCTTGGCTGTAGCACAATTGCAGCAACTGGGGCTGCGTGTCATCATGGTCACCGGCGACAATGCAAGCACTGCCAATGCCATTGCCAAGCAAGCGGGCATTAGCGAAGTCCATGCCCATGTGTTGCCAGAGGATAAGGCCAAACTGGTCAAGTCCTTGCAGCAACAGGGCGAGAAAGTGGGCATGGTGGGGGATGGCATCAACGATGCCCCCGCCTTGGCGCAAGCCGATGTCGGCTTGGCTATTGGCACCGGCACTGATATTGCCATTGAGAGTGCCGATGTGGTGATTTTGCAAGGCTCCTTGTTGAGAATTCCAGAAGCTATTGCGTTGTCCAAAGCCACCATCGCCAATATTAAGCAAAACCTGTTTGGCGCGTTTATTTATAATGTCATCAGCGTGCCGGTTGCAGCGGGGATACTATACCCTTTGTTTGGCATCTTGTTAAACCCCATGATTGCCGGTGCCGCCATGGCCTTGTCATCGGTCACCGTAGTGAGCAATGCCAACCGTTTACGCTGGATAAAATTGATTGAAGCGCGTTAGCCGCATTACAGAACGCCCCCCGTTTTTGAGGTGGAAAACAGTTAGAATAATGGCACTTGTCATCCCCTATTTAAGTTTAAGGAACTACCTATGAGCAATGTTTTCAGTTTCACCGGCACGGTCGGGCGTGATGCCGAAGTGCGCTACACCGCCAGCGGTATGGCGGTGCTAAGCGTAACCGTCGCCAACAATATTGGTTTTGGTGACAAGCAACAGACCTTGTGGCTTAGGGTGTCGCTGTTCGGCAAGCGAGCCGAGGGGGCGTTACAAAACTACCTTAAAAAAGGCCAGCAAGTGTTTGTGTCCGGCGAACTGAGCCAAAACGAGTATCAAGCCAATGACGGCAGCACTAAGACCAGTTTGGAAGTGATTGCCAACATCATCGATTTGCTTGGCAAACGTAGCGACGCTGGCCCCTCCTATACACAGCCAGAAACCAAACCGTCTGCAACCAGCAAACCGCATGATAATTTTGACCAACCTTACGATGATGATATTCCGTTCTAGCGGTATAGGTCGTGTAAGTTGTTAATGCCCGTTTATGCAGAAATTATTGGCGGAAGCCAGCATAAGTTTTTTGTTAATCAGAGTGGTGGTATAATTACAGCTATTTTTGATAATAGCTTAGGTTAGAATATGGAACTGCAACTGCAATATAATACTAACACGCCCGTCGGCCCGATAAAGTCGGTATCAGATTCGGCAGTTATTGCCACCGATCTATTTGCCATTCCCGTAGCAAAGGCTGCCGATCTGGCAAGTAATTCTGGCCTTGTTGACCCCATCATGATTGACCCAAACAGCAGCTTGCCCGTGGACACCACGGCAACGGGCGACCAGACGTCGGCATTGCCGACCGACATCGGCGTGGCCCCCATTATAACTGACCCCACCTTGGTTGACCCAAACAGCAGCTTGCCCGTGGACACCACGGCAACGGGAGACCAGACTGCGACATTGCCGACCGACATCGGCGTAGACCCGATTATAACTGACCCCACCTTGACTGACCCAAACAGCAGCTTGCCCGTGGACACCACGGCAACGGGCGACCAGACGGCGACATTGCCGACCGACATCGGCGTGGACCCCATTATAACTGACCCCACCTTGACTGACCCAAACAGCAGCTTGCCCGTGGACACCACGGCAACGGGCGACCAGACGGCGGCATTGCCGACCGACATCAGCGTTGACCCCATCATGATTGACCCAACCTTGGTTGATCCAAACAGCGGCTTGCTGATAGAAATTGTTGTGGCGCCAATTGACATTGTGCCAGTAGACTTTATTTGGCCAACCGATTGGTCAGTTGATTCAAGCAATGCCTTGCTGACATTTAATGACATTACTATTGCTGACCCTATACTAGCTATTGGTTCGTTTGAACCCATTTTGCCACCAGCGGTTTTTGACCCATCCAGTGTAGTCATATCCGATAACACAGCAACTGATGTTCCATCGGTATCTTTGATTGGCGTTCCCGATATAAGCGTTCAAACTTTTTAGCAAAGATTATTGCATCCAATTTGCCTGAGGAAAGGTCAAATGTCTTTTGCGCAACACTTAGACACAGCCAGAAGCAAAAGCGTCTGCAACCAGCAAACCACACGATAATTTTGACCAGCCTTACGATTTGATGTACACGAAATAAGCCGAAAACCAGCTGTAGGGCAGATAAATTGTTGTTGCCACCTTGCTGCGGAAATGATTGGCTGAAGAATTGCAACTTGCTTATTGCTGTATGGATGGTTGCACAGTCGTCGGTGGAAGCGGCGGATACTTGTAATAGCGGGTGGCGCTATTTTTCTTATCGTCGGTCTTTGGCTTATTAATATGGGTCGCAGGCTGTTTTGTTGGCATTTTTGGGGGTTGCTGCGCTGCGCTTGTGGGCAATGCGTCTATAGGTTTTGGCACGTCCACGGTATTGCTGTTTACAATCGGGTGGACTGGTTTTATGGGTTGGGCAACCGCCGGATTGCTGACATCACCAATCTTGGATTGCGATTTCGGTGTAGCGGACTGATCCGGCGCATGTGTGCCAGCCTGATTGGGGACATTTGCTGGCGTTGAATTAACAACAGCTTTGCCAACAAGCGTTGCTGCTTCAACACCAACACCAATACCTTTAGCTATCGGCTTAATCGTTTTTAATGGTGAAACCGTTTTCTTTTTAATATCTTCCCCCTTGGACTGCGCTAGCGGTGCAACAACCCGTTCTGGCAAAGGCTTCGCAGCCTGGCCAAGATCAGTTGATGGAACTTGTGATGGAATTGGGCCTAGCGGTTTTGGAACTGTTTCCCCCGCACTGTTTTTGACAACTGGCAACGTGGGTTTACCGATCTTGGCAATCGCCTTGATCGGCGGAGGATTGACAGGCTTAACCGGCTTTATCGGGTTCTCTGCATTTGCCGCACCAGGAACAGGCATACGTGGCACGGGATTGCGAACCACATCCTGAGCATGTTTTGTCGGTATGGGCAAGCTGTCGCCGAGGGTTGGAGCAATGGGAACAAGTGGTGCCTTGGAGGCATCGGCTTGCACCTCTGCGGTTTTATTGAGCAAGGGCGTTAACGTCGGCTTGAGCGACCTTAGAATTTGCACCGGCAACGAACTGGTAAAATGATAATGGCCCGCATCTTCACCCGACACATAGGCCGTGATAACCCCATAATACTGTTCACCCAAAAAGAACGTAAAAACCGCCGCCCGACTGATAAACTTTGACTCTATCAGGCGTCCGCCCTTACCCCAAACTTCCTTACGGTGGTCACCGGTGCCGGTTTTGCCACCCACTTCCATAGGCTTGCCCTCAGCATCAACATAAACACCATCCAAGCGTGAAGCCGTTCCGCCATGCACCACGCCTATCATGGCACTACGTGCAGCCCGCGCCACTTCGGGTGCAAAAATACGTTCACCTTGCTCCGGCAACTTATTCATAACCGTTTCATAGGGGGTATCTTTGGCAAAATGTAAACTTTCAAACCTGACCGACGGTAATTTAAAGCCATCGTTACGGATAATGCCCACTAATTCGGCCAACGCGGCAGGCCGGTCACCGGATGCCCCAATCGCGGTGGCGTAAGAAGAGGTCAAGCCGCCAAACGGATACCCTACCCGCTCCCAAGCACGATGAATATCACGAAAAGCCTCTGTCTCCAGCAAGGTCAGAATCCTTTGTTGTTGGGCGTTCATTTTGTTGCTTTTCATTAACCAACGGTAGACTTCTTGGCGCTGTCCGGCACTGGCTTCGATAATCTCGTTGTAGCTTGCCTTAGGGTTTTTCGCCAAATAACCCACCAACCACAACTCTAATGGGTGTATTTTGGTGATGTAACCTTGGTCTTGCAGATCAAATTTTTGCGCCGAATAGTTATCGTAAAGATTATATAGGTCTTCCCCTTCCAGAGCCTCTTTGCCTAAATACGTGGCGAGGAACTGCTGTAACGCTTGCTCGTCATTGTCGGGATAAATGGCACGGTACAGCATGGTCAGGCGCGGCGCTTTCGCCAAGACCCTTTGCGCCAAATATTCCAACGCCTCTTCAGGTGTCTTGTTGTGGTACACCGCGTAAAAACGGCGCAAATAAACACCGCCCTCGGTATCGGCAAAATGCTGCAGATATTCTTCGCGCCTCGGATCATCGGGATTGTCCAACCAACGGGCGATGCCATTGGGTTTATAAAGGTGATGGTACACCACATCACGCATCAATCGGATAAACACCAAATTGACGGAATCCCGCAACGCATCACGCACCGACATTACTGCGCCATTTTCATTGCTAGTAAAATTACTGAAGGTGTGCAAACCACCACCGGTGAAAAAACTTTCGGCTGGACTGGCTGAATAATGCCGTTCCAGCGCCAGCATCAATAAATTTTCCAGACTGATGCGAGGATTAGTGCGCAACTGCCCGACCACCCAAATCGACAGATGGTCACTCGGGTGCAGCTTAAGCCCATTGAATTGCTGGCTGGTGTAGCCGTGATACTGCTGGTAGAGGTCGGCCATCAGCTCCAAGTAATGCACCATTGTCCTAAGCTTGGCAGTAGACCCTAAATCAATACGTATACCTTCGTTAATATCCATCGGCTGGTCGTAATTATCGGTTTGCACCCGTAACAAATTGCCGCCCAAGCTGCGTTCATAAAGCATCAAACTGTATACAATCGGCGCCAGTTTGGTGTTCTCGTCCAACATTCTCTGACCCAACAAGCCCGCTGCACGGGCATTGGCCGGTTCACCCAAACGCCTAAGGGCAAGCGACACCGCCTGTTGGCTGCGGTAATCAAGTGTGGTTTTAACTGTCAAATCCAGCCGGTCCAGTTCATAGTTGGACTTGATCCCCAATATTTTGCCTAAACGGCTGCGCAACACCATTTGCGTTTTCTGATCACCGGCAAACTTATAAGGCCCGGCAGCCGCAGCCCTTGGCGGCCTGACCAAACTGGCATTTAAAGCAGCATTTCTGAGCGATTTCGATATAATCCCCTGCTCTGCCAAGATACGTAAATGGCTGTTAGTTAGGGTTTGCAAGCTATCATAACCTTTACCCAACAGATAAGAAGGCCGCCGTTGAGACAATAAAATATTCAGCACTTGCCGGTAGGCTTGACCTTGTTGGGGCGTAACCTTGCTGTTAGCCAATAAGCCAGGGTTCAAAATCCGGTTGACTTCATCAAAATCCGCACCAAACCAAGCAGACAAGCCATCACCCAAACCGTGCACCTCGCCTACTTTCGGCACCGCCGCCAAAGGCATGGAATTGAGGTAAGCCAAGGCTATTTCGCGGCGCATGGCACGGGTATCAGGGCCCTCCATATAAGCACGAACAGAGGCGCTGCCCATTTGCCGGAATTTATCCAACAAAGAATGGGTAAAGCCTTCAGGGGAATGTCGGTATTTTTCAATTTGTGTTGCCAAGGTGCTGCCGCCCGGCACGTTGCCACCGATACCCAACTTGCTCACCATCAGCTGTAACGAGGCAAAACCCAGCCGGTCCCATTCCACGGCAGGATTGACATAGGTTTTTTGCTCGTTGAATAACTCACGGTTTTCTATAAACAACAAGGTCTTTAAAATTACCGGCGGTATCGAATCAAAATTGGCATAGCCATGTACTGGGTAGACCGCCTTGAAAACCGGCTGACCGGCTTGATCGAGTATGTGCAGCCCTGCTTGGTTCTTCTCGTGGTAGATGGGAAACAGACCATAATCCATTAATTCTGACATCTTAGGTGAAATGGCGGCTTGAGCGGCAATAGTATAGCCTTCATCTTGCAAATTTTTTATCACCTGCGGCAGCAAGGTGTAACCTAGGCGCTCGTCATAAGGGCCAAATAGCGGATAGCGCACCGACGGGCTGCTTCCCGCCGTCAGCTTATAGCTCAGTTGCTTAGCAATTTCCGAGAGATAGCGTGCTTGATAAGTGGAGTTTTCCACCTCTTGACGGACAAGATGGAACAAGACTGCAGCCACAAAAATACCCGCCACAACAATATAAATTGTCAAAAGCCGTTGTAATGAGCCGGTTGATTTTAGCCTTCTTGCCATTTAAAAATAAGGTTTTGTTTAACTAAAAACCAGGTTTTGTGCCGAACGCAAAATTGCTTTTCCAATACGACCAGAATGCCCTAACCCCCGCTAACAGCCAAACTGCTTCGGCTCATTAGCAGGCTATTTTTACCGAGGCGAACAACAAGCAAATCTGCAGCAAGGTCTCCCAGGCATCGCCTGGCTGTTGGCCTTTTATTTGCCGGTCCGCTTTGGCACCCATCAGTAAAATAGCATTGATATCGGCCTCGCCTAAACGTTTTAATGCCTTGCTGACCAATGTCCGACGCTTGCTAAAAACACGCTGTTGGTTAAATGCCGCCTCAGTGGTTTGGCCTGAGGCCAGCCCCTGTTTTAGCAGGCTCAACAGCCGTGCTTCACGGGCCAAAGCCCATAACACCACTGGTGCGGCAATGCCCTCTGCCCGTAAATTCGTTAAAATCTTAGCACTACGCACAACATTGGCTGATAGCAGGGTATCCACTAAATTGAACACATCATATCTGGAATTGTCCGCCACCGCCGCCAGAATTTGTCCGCTAGTAATCATGCCCGCTCCATACAACACATATAGCTTTTCAACTTCTTGCGCCGCTGCCAATAAATTCCCTTCCACCCGTTCAGCCAGCAATTGGATCCCTTCGTGATCCGCCACCAGTCCGCGCCGCTGCAAGCGTTGCCCTAACCACTTGAGTAAATCTTGGCCTTCTAACGGCCAAACGGGTATCACTACACCCACTTTATCCAATGCTTGCACCCAACTTGAGGCTATTGTCTTCTTGTCCAGTTTGCCGGTAATCACCAATAGCAAGGTGTTTTCCGGCAGACGCTTGCTATAAGCCACTAAAGCCTTGCTGCCCTCAGCCCCCGGGCCACTGCCGGATAACCGGACATCAATAAGCTTCTTATCGTCAAACAGCGACAGGGTATTGGCAGACTGGGGCAAGCGACCCCAATCAAATCCGGTAGTTGCCACAGAAAATATTTCCCGTGCGGAAAACCCTGCTGCCCGAGCTGCCGCACGGATAGCATCTGCCAGTTCATTAAGTTGCAAAGGCTCTTCGCCACCCAGCACATAAATGGGGTGCAAGCCTTTTGCCAAGACCGCATCCAATTGCTCCGCATTCAGTTGCATAATTATTTGGGGTTATGTTCGGCCCAAGCAATCAGGCGATTTAATAACATCTGGGCAGCCAGTTGGTTCATTTCGCTAATGATAACCAGCTGCTCATTGGACTTGGCCAAAATATCCTGTTGGTTATTGTAATATTGCCGTTTGACCAGCAACGGGGGCTGTGGCTTAAGCTCGCCATCTTTTGCACTGGCCAATTGATAATTGATACTGTAAGTCAGCTCATATTCATTGGTACGGCCAGTCACACCCAATGACAATGAACCTTGGCCATTACTTTCCGACACTATTTTAACCATTACCTGGGCTTTATCCGGGCTATCCAGTAATTTGGCGGAAGATGCTTGCAGCGTTTTTCTCAATTGCTCGCGGAATATAGGGGATGCATTTTCCACATAAACATACTTAAGGCTTTCCGGCAAAGGCACCTGACCGCGCAAATGGAAGCCGCAAGCAGTCAACAACAAAACAGCAAAAAAGCTGGCTATCTTTTGCGGCATCATCAGCCTTTTCCCCTATAAAACAATATTGACCAGTTTTTTCGGCACGACAATCATTTTTTTGATGGGTTGGCCATCAATAAAGCGTTTGACCTGTTCATCTTCCAGCGCGATAGCCTTAATGTCTTCTTGACTGGCAGATGCGGACACCAAAATTTTGCCACGCAATTTGCCATTGACCTGAATAACCAATGACAGCTCATCTTGCACTAAGGCGCTTTCATCCGGTACAGGCCAAGCTTTATCAACAATAGCATCGTCATGCCCCAACTCCAGCCATAACTGGTGGCAAATATGCGGCACCATTGGCGACAACATCAGCACAATTGCTTCCAGCACTTCCTGACGGATAGCGGCACTGTTGGCTGAAGTGTCGGTCAATTTGCCCAAACTGTTCACCAATTCCATATTGGCGGCAATCGCGGTGTTAAAAATGGTGCGCACACTCATATCATGGGTGACTTTCTGGATGGTTTGGTGCAATTGCCGTCTAATCGCTTGTTGCCCGTTGGTCAACGCCGATTTATCTAGGGCTTGGCTGATGCCACCCGCTTCCACATGCAAATAAACCTGCCGCCATAACCGCTTAAGGAAGCGCGAAGCCCCTTCGACACCGCTATCCGACCATTCCAAGGATTGCTCAGGCGGCGCGGCAAACATGATGAACAAGCGCACCGTATCAGCACCGTATTGTTCAATCAAGCCTTGCGGGTCTACGGTATTGCCTTTGGACTTGGACATTTTGGTGCCATCTTTCAGCACCATGCCTTGGGTCAGCAACTTTTTGAACGGCTCATCACACGTCAACAAGCCTTCATCACGCAACAATTTAGTATAGAAACGCGCATACAACAAATGCAAAATGGCGTGTTCAATGCCGCCAATGTAATGGTCTACCGGCAACCAATGGTTGGCTCTGGCATCAAGCATCCCGTTGGCATCTTTACAGGCAAACTTGGCAAAATACCAAGACGATTCCATAAAGGTGTCGAAGGTGTCGGTTTCGCGCTGGGCGACTTTGCCACAATGCGGACAAGTGGTTTTGGAAAACGTCGGATGCGCCACCAGTGGTGATTGCGAGCCATCCAGCACCACATCACGCGGCAAAGTCACTGGCAAATCTTGTTCTGGCACCGGTACCGTGCCACAATCGTCGCAGTAGATGACAGGAATGGGCGCGCCCCAATAGCGTTGCCGCGACACGCCCCAGTCTCGCAAACGGAAATTGGTTTTGCGCTCGCCTTTACCCGCTTGTTCCAGGGTTTCAGCTATTTTGGCAAAAGCTTGGGCAGAACTTAAGCCATCGAACTCACCAGAATTTTTCAACACACCCTTGGCGGTGAATGCCTGTTGGGCGCAATCATCCTCTTCACCCCCTTGGCCGGATGGGTCGAAAATGACTGGCTTGATGGCAATGCCATATTTTTGGGCAAATTCAAAATCGCGCTGGTCATGCGCCGGAACAGACATCACCGCCCCCGTGCCATAACCCATCAGCACAAAATTGGCAATCCACACCGGCACCGGTTCAGCGGTTATCGGATGCAGCGCAGCAATGCCGGACGCAATGCCGCGCTTTTCCATGGTCTCCATCGCCGCTTCCGTGGTTTCCATTACCTTGCAAGTATCAATAAAGGCCCTAATGTCGGCATTGCTTTCAGCTGCTTTTAATGCTAACGGATGTTCCGCCGCCACCGCCAAATAAGTGACCCCCATTAAGGTGTCCGGACGGGTGGTATAAATGCGCACAGCTTCGCCTAACTCGGGTACGGCAAAATCCATTTCCACCCCTTCAGAGCGGCCTATCCAATTGGCTTGCATAGTCTTGACTTGCTCAGGCCAGCCCTCCAGGGTGTCCAATGATGTCAGCAATTCATCGGCATAAGCGGTGATTTTTAAAAACCACTGGGAAATTTCCTTACGCTCAACTTGCGTATCACAACGCCAGCAACAACCGTCTATCACTTGCTCATTGGCCAGCACGGTCATGTCATTAGGGCACCAATTGACCGGGGCGGTTTTTTTATAAACCAAGCCTTTGTCCAGTAGCTTTAGGAAAAACCACTGCTCCCAGCGGTAATAATCAGGGTCACAAGTGGCGATCTCCCTATCCCAATCGTAACCAAACCCCAAGCGTTTCAGCTGATCGCGCATATAGTCGATATTGCTGTACGTCCAATCGGCAGGATGCACGCGATTTTGCATGGCGGCATTTTCGGCTGGCAGGCCAAAGGCATCCCAGCCCATAGGCTGCAAAACATTTTTGCCTAACATGCGCTGGTAACGACTGATGACATCGCCAATGGTGTAATTACGGACATGGCCCATGTGCAACTTACCGCTAGGATAAGGGAACATGGACAAGCAATAGTACTTTTCCGCCGGTGACGATTCCGATGCTTTAAATGTACCGGCAGTTTGCCAAATATGTTGGACAGTTTGCTCAATAGCGAGCGGTTGATAATTTTCTTGCATCCTTCTCGTCTTTTATCAATCAAAAGCGTTAGAATACCGTACAGTTGCTTAAATCTAAAGCGTCATTTTCAGGAGTTGACCATGAATAAAAACAAACTCATCACCGCTTACGGTGAACTTTTACAACATTTTCATGAAACCATGGACGAAGCGCTGCATTCGTTTGCAGACGCCTTTGAGATTTCTAAGCACAAAACCAGCCAAAGTTCCGAGCTGACCCCAGAACAATTGGACAAAGTTTCCGGCTATGTCAAACGCGATTTGGAACATGCCGCGTTCGGTCTACCCACGGCGGCGGACATCAAATCATTGTCCGAATGGTTTAAGTTTGATATTGAAATGCTAGAGAATTTTGCCTTGGACGCGTTTTTAAGCTTGGCAGACAAAACCCGTATCGAACTGGCCAAGCTGCAACAACTGGCCACCAAGCACAGCTACCATAGCGGCGAAATAACCAGCCCCGGCACGTTTATTTGTGATGCCTGCGGCAAAGAAATTGCGTTTAAAACCCCTAGCGAAATTCCCGAATGCCCCCAGTGCCATGCCACCACGTTTGTACGCATTTGACACAAACGGCTTATCCAATCTTTTATTTTTTCCTGTGAAGGGCAGCAAACACCATGCGTAGAGTCATATTTAACCAAAAAGGCGGGGTCGGCAAATCAACCATCACTTGCAACCTTGCCGCCATTAGTGCGGTTGAAGGCAAACGCACCTTAGTGATTGATCTGGACGTGCAAGGCAACTCTACGCAGTATTTGCTGGGCCATAAAGTAACCGAAAGCGACAAAACCATCGCACTGTTTTTTAAGGACTGCCTTAGCCTGTCATTGTTTAGCGGCAACACCGGGCAATCGGGGCTGGAAACTGTCATCCATGAAACGCCTTTCCCCAATTTGTACGTCATCCCATCACACCCCGAACTGGAGCCGTTGCAAGGCCGCTTGGAATCGCGTTTTAAAATATTCAAATTAAAAGAGGCGCTGGAAAAGCTGCACGGTTTCGACAACATCTACATTGACACGCCGCCGATTTTAAACTTTTACAGCCAATCCGCACTGATTGCCGCGCAAAAATGCCTGATACCTTTCGACTGCGACACTTTTGCCCGTGAGGCATTGTACACGCTGATGACAGCGGTGGCAGAGGTTAAGGCCGACCATAACCAGAGCTTGGAAGTGGAAGGCATTATTGTCAACCAATACCAAAAACAGGCCAACCTGCCACGGCAATTGGTGGAAGAACTGATTGCCGAGGGCTTGCCAGTATTGTCCGCCATGATTTCACCGTCGGTTAAGGTTAGGGAATCGCATTCAGTCTCGCAACCATTGGTGCATTATGTGCCGCATCATAAACTAAGCGATGAATTTAGGGCGCTCTATGCTGAGATTCACCATTGTGGTTAGGGTCTTGGCAACCAAATCTGATCTGGAACTGCTTAAGCTTGACCTAATACAGTGGATGGCCGGGTTATTGTTTGCCCAAATTGCCTTCATTTCAGCTTTGGTGAAGCCTTTGTAAACTCCATTAGCCACAAACTTGTTTTTGAGTTTGTGTTGCCATTGCACAATTTTGCCCCCCGTCCTACGCCTGTTAGCCTCCAAACCTTCATGAACAACGCACTCAAGTTTTTGTGGCTACCCGTTTTGTCCGGTATTTTTATCGGCACCAGTTACATCCCTTTTCCGCCGTGGGCCTCGTTATTTGGCTTTGTGCCGCTATGGATTTTTTGGCAACGGCAAAGCTGCGTTAAAGACATCCTGATAGGTGGTGTCACCACCGCTTTTGTATTTACCTTGATTGGCTTCAACTGGATGGCGCATCTGCTGCACGAATTTGCCCATCTGGATTGGCCATTTGCCATCATGGGTTTATTGGTCTATGCCGTCATTGCCCATGTGTTTGTACCGGTGGCGGGGCTGTTGTGGTTTTTGGGCAAGCGGCAATGGCAATGGCCGGGGGCTTTATCACTGGCCCTGCTGTGCATCATCACCATTTTATGTGAAGCCTATTCGGTCACGCTGTTTTACTGGAATTTTGGTTATTCATGGTATGGCGCGGGCATTCCGCTGTACCACTGGGCGGAATTCATCGGCTTTAAAGGCTTAAGTGCCTTAACATTGGCCTGCAACCTGCCGTTATATTGGGCTTGGCAACAACGCCAACAACGCGCTGGTAAAGTGATACTGGCTGCTGTGCTGGGCGGTTTTGTGCTGCTTAATCTGGGTGGCGTGGCATTAAAAGCCCGCTTGCCCAAACCCGATGCCGCGCTCAATGTGCTGATGGTACAGGCCAGCATTGGCAATTCGGATAAATTGGCGGCGGAATTAAAACAAGGCTATCGGGGCGAAATTTTGCGCCGTTATATGGCCCTGACGCAAGCTGCCCTAGCCGCCAACACCAACACCCCCATTGATTTCGCGCTATGGCCGGAAACCGCTTTTCCGGCACTGCTGGGAGAGGCCTTCCAACACGACCCGCTGCCAACCGCCCTAAGCCAGTTCTTACAGACCCGCCAACTGCCGTTAATCACTGGTGCTTACAGTATTGACGACAACTCCAGACTGGTCAGCAATTCCTTATTTGTGCTGGACAAAAACGGGGCTATTGTCGGGCCACATTACAGCAAAACCATTTTGCTGGCCTTTGGCGAATACATCCCGGGCGAACAATGGTTGCCACAAATACGCCAATGGCTGCCAGAAACTGGGCATTTCGGGCGGGGCAACGGCCCTAGCGAATTATTGCAGCTCAATGGTTTTAAAATAGGCGCACAAATCTGTTACGAAAGCCTGTTCCCCGAGTTTTCCAAGGATTTGGCACAACTGGATGCACAATTTATCGTCAACGTCACCAATGATGCCTGGTACGGTGACTGGCAAGAACCTTACCAGCATTTATATATGACCTTGGCAAGGGGTGTGGAGTTTAGACGGCCCGTCTTGCGCGTGACCAATTCTGGCATTTCAACCGCATCGCTAGCTTCGGGGGAGGTGCTGGCATTATCGCCCATTTCCCAAGCTTGGTCGGGCATTTTGCAGGTGCCTTATTTAAAAAATCCGCCGCGCACCTTTTACCAGCAATATTTTTGGCTGGGGCCGGGGCTGTTATGGGGTTGTTTTCTGGTGTTGTTTGGCGTAGGGCTTGGCAAGCGCGCAAGACCTAAACGGGCCAAACACTAACGGATTTTGCAGTTTTTTTGCAATTCGTAGCCCACGGGCGACAAATAGCCAAAACTTAATAAATTGATACTATTCTATAGTAGAATACGCAAGTGAGTAGAAGAAAACAATGAACCCATCAAGCCGCCCGTAATCCGACTCAGCGCCGCAGTTTGATCCGTTTGGCAAAATCAGACCATTGATCGACACGGAACGCACGAATTTCGCGTACAGACCCAGCAAACCAAGGCAGATCAGCCAAAGCATCAAGAGCGTCCATAAGGTTCGCCATATCCTCATTTTCACAGGTATAAAGGCCACCCTGCACTCGGCGAAAACCAAAATTGGCCAATGTTGCGCCAATCTCGACATAAGCCGCAGAAACACCCCTTGGATTGTGTTCCGCAGTGTCCTTAACCACCAAATCGAAGGCAATGGCGAACATCAACACGCCTCTTGGTCATTCATTACCGCATCAAGGCTGTATTCCAAGCGTTCGCCAGATTCAGGGACTTCAATTTCAACCAACCAGCCTTTTTCAGTCTCACGGGCAGGGCGAAGCACTTGGTAAGCAATACCGAACGCCCCGAACTGGTGGAATGTGCCGATAACTTCAGGATGTGGAAAAATAGTTTGCATGAATGCCTCTGTAAATTTAGTGGTTGAAAAGTAAAAGCACGGCAGGGCATAAGGCAAAAAACGTAATGGTTTCATATCAAACCCACGCCGCCCGCTATTTTCAAAAACGGTCTCCAGGCAATAATTGGCTAGACGTTTTACTTGAGAACTACATCAGGTGTCACAGTGGTCACTCAGTGCAAGGGTTCAATTTTAAAAGGCGTCTGGCCATTGGTGGCCAGATACCAATCAGCCATCAGGTCATCCTGATGCAGCTCTATCCATGCCAGAATTAACTTCATTGGTCGTATGGGCAGACCACCATAAAGCACAATACCACTCGAAATAGCAATAGCTGCCTTAAATTCACTATAACGGACATGAATAGGTGGCAAATGATGTCTTTCCGAATCGAAAACATACACAGATACAAGAATACCAAAACAGGCTGATTGTTAGCATGGATGCCCTCTAACAAAATTAAATCGGGCATTGTAGCCCAATGCAACGCGCAATAACGAATAACTGGAGTTTGGAAGTGCTTAATCCACGTTGGACAATAGCTTTTTTCCTTTCAAACGAAACAGGGGTAGCGGGCTTGCTGTATTTGTGGCTTTAATAGCCTTTACCGCATGGGCTTGGTTGATGGTGGATTGCCTAGCGGCGCATCCACCTTAACCAGTTAGAGGGGTGTTACAGAGTTTTGGCGCGGCGGCGTTCGGCGTTTAGGATCATGATGCCGGACAACAGGCCAATGCTGAGGCCAGCAAGGTTAGCGTCGATTTCGGGGGCTTCAAGCCGTATTTTTTCGTTGGCGCTAGTTGCTGTGAATGTGACTGAACCATTACCAGCCCCAAATATGTCCCCTGAGGCAATGCTGGCAACAATGTTGCCGGTGGTAATATCAGTTATAACTGACCTACCGCCTATGTAATCAGGCACGTTTGTTACAGCATTGTAGGTTGTTGTGGATGTTCCATCCGCGTTAGTGGTGGTGCTTGCCGAAGTAGTAGTGGGAGTGCCTTTTGTTTCAGCGCCGAAAGTTGTTTTGGTTGTTCCATCTAGGTTGGTGGTGATGCTTACCGATTGGTAATAAGGTGCGGAGAGTTGTTTTCCACCGGATTCGGTTATTGTATATTGGTCGCCCTTAACAAGATTGGTGGCACTAAAATCAATGACACTGGTTTGCCCCCATCCCCATTTTTCAGATGTAATACTTTTACCATCAGCAGATTTGACAATGTCATAAGCATAATCATTGCCTTTGCTATACGAATCCACCAGCGATATTGAAGGTGATGCGCCTGTTTGGGCAGAACCCGGCAATGCCGTTTCAGATATAACCCAACCACTAGTACCCGCCTGTGCGGCCTGTGCGGACAGCAAGGCTGCTATCATTAATAATTTTTTCATTTTGTCACCCCAACCTGAGTTGATTGTAAAAACCACAAAATATTTATAACATTTATGGCTGTCCGTTACCAGTTATTTTTCCTTCCAAACAAAAAAACTTTAGTAGCCTTGCTGTTTTTGTGGCTGTCCACGTTGCTGTGATAGCCTTTGCCGCATGGGTTTGGTTGATAGTGAATTGTCTGGCAGCGCATCCACCCTAGCCATTTAGATTTTGGCGGCGCGGCGGACAGGAACAGGATGCCGGACAACAGGCCGATGCTGAGGCCAGCAAGGTTGGTGTCGATTTCGGGGGCTTCCAGTATAGTGTCATAACTTACGGTTGTAACAATTCCATGACCCGAAGAAGAGGCGACAAAATCACCCATACTACTGATGTAAGTATCCCCAAGCACTAGATTAGAGCTGTAAGTATCCCCAGGCACTAGATTATAGAAATCATAATTGTCTACGATTGCAAAGCTTTCAGGATGATACCAAGCAGGAACACTGTATGCGTTTTGTGGTTGTTGAATAGCTATTGGACCAAGATCAACGGTTGATTGAGAAACATTTGCAGGCGCTGTAAATGCACCACCAAATGTAGGCCCATAACCACCATTATAACCAGCATACATATTCACACCTCCACCTCGCAACCCATCAATATAATTCTCGTAAGAATAATCGGGCATATCATTGTACGAACTATTGAACGGCCTATAATCATAACCACCAAAAATACCATAAGTTTCATAATAAGCATTTCCATTATCAAAATGAAGGACATCCCAGCCACTGTCCTTTTGCGACAAATCAACAAGATAGCTGTAATCTGCCAATGAAGCCTGCGCAAACAACAACCCCGCAACCATCAATAACTTTTTCATTGTATTCACCTACTATCAGTCAACTGTTAAAAACCCAAAGCCCTTGCAACCCATTTTTGCCCATTAGCTACGCCCTAGCCCAGTAATTTTTTGGCTTTAGGGCATAATTCCATTATACGGAATCGTAGATTTGCTACAATAAAGCCTTACTTGTTATTTTACCCGCAGGATAGGTGTTATGCTTGTACATGAAAAAATACGGTTAGCCAGGCAGGTAAAAGGTTGGTCACAGGAAGAGACCGCCTGCAAGCTGGAGATGTCGGCCAATGGCTATGGCTGCATTGAACGCGGGGAAACCGATGTCAACCTGTCAAGGCTTGAGCAAATCGCCGGATTGTTTGATGTCAAGCTGGCAGATTGGTTTGATTCCAGCGAAAAAAGCAATTTTAATCAATCGGGTACGAACAATCAGCAATACACTTTGAATGTCAATTCTTTTTCCCCTGACTACCTGCAATTAAAAGCCGAACTGGAAAAGTTGCAGGTGATTGTGGAACGGCAAGAAAGGGAAATTGAGTGTTTGAAAGAGATTAATGCCTTGTTGAAAAACGCCGGGTAATCAATAGGGCTGGCTTTGCCGATAGGCAACCAGCCAACTTCGCTGACACTGGGTGCCTAACTGCGTAACTACCCTAGACCGGAGTACAGGTTACAACAACTCATCCCCCAGTACAGGTGGCCTATCGGCAACCTTGACTAATACGGGGGCAAAAGCCCCGCCATCAGCGCGTTGCGCTCTAGCTTGCAAATAACCCGCTGTATCCAAAGCAGATATTTTTTCGCCACTGCTGTGGCGATAAACTGGTTGACAGACACCCTTCTTTTTGGGCAAATTCTTCGATATGCCTATGAATGGAATCTGGCAACCGCAAACTTAGCGCACTCATATTAAAAACTCCAATGCCGTTTTGTAGCTCTCGGTGGCTTGACCGGAATTGCCCTCCACAGCAAAGTTGGCGTAAATCCGGCAGCCCTGCTTGTCATTGCCCAGCCTAGATTAGACAAATCAAACCGTGCCGCCAGCACGGCAGCTTGGCAACAAAGCCTTGTCGATACGGATGGGCACTTGTTCCTTATTGCCACTACCCGCAGACCTTGCGGTGCGGCGGTTTGCAATAGCCTCAAGCATGAGCATTGTCGCGTCAGGCGAATCACCATCTTCTTCCGGTTCGATGCCGTCAAGCTGGTTTTGCTGCAGCAATGCCCAGTCGGATTTAGAATCACCGCGTTCACGCGCAGCGCGCATGTCGTCAGTTGTCATCGTAGTCATTTTCGAGCCAGTCATGATAAACCTCTCTTTCACTTCGTTTTGCCAGAAGGAAACTAATAATGTGTGGTGTTTCGCCCGGCAGATACACCACGGTCAATACGGTCAGATGACCAAACACATAGGCGAAGGATTGTTGTCGTTGTTCGCCGTTACGCGATGATGTGATGTCCAGGCGGTAAGGGCTATCAATGACCACGTCCGAGTCTTTGAAGTCAAGCCGATGCTTTTCCAGCGCTGAAAATCTTGGAAGCGGAACGAAGAGAAGCGAAGATTTTTAGTCCCCGATAGCCATAGGGCCGGGCGGGTTGCCGAAGCGTGGCGTAGGCAACCTGCAAGGCATCCCGAAATGGCGTAAAGTCATGTGGAACCGCTGTTCCGGTCCCCTTGTCGGGCCGGGACCAGG
>Ga0208259_1000119_pt1 | contig 29879 bp, 25 predicted proteins | sample CryBogCBH22May08_FD_184618 | JGI IMG/M metagenome (GOLD analysis project Ga0208259, IMG submission 184618) | Freshwater microbial communities from Crystal Bog, Wisconsin, USA - CBH22May08 (SPAdes) | ecosystem: Environmental > Aquatic > Freshwater > Lake | place: Crystal Bog, Wisconsin, USA... | reverse complement strand
CGCCAATTGATGGCGGCCTAGGCCTAAATCCGTCTACCCTGTCTCCGAACACGGTAGACGTTGAATAAATCGGGTAAAGTTGGTCTATTTACCTAGCCGATAAGAAGCGTTTTTTAAAAATACTACGCCTTAGTAGATGGGATGAATGAAATTGCAATTTAATCAGCGCTTCCCTAAAGCTAATGCCGGGCAATTTGACAGAATTAATACAGACGTTAAAATACGTAACATTATGAAATGGTTACATTTTACTATTGTTTGCATAGATAAAATCTCATCAGCGGTGTTAATGGTGAATTAATACTATAACGTGCATAACTACCAGCATCTTTCAGACTAGGCTGGTAACAGAAAGATTTAAAGATAATTTGCTAGAGCCATATTGTTATACACAAGCCCTGGTTTTCACTGGTTAATCAATTATAGTATTTTTTTATAAAAAACTATAATTTTGATAGGATTTTATGGCTTATGTATAAGGCGATGTGCTAGAGCAGGTGTCTTTTTTTGGTATATAATTTACCTCATTTATGGGGAACTTACCTAATTACTTTACTCTTGATACGACCCGTTATCAAAATGAGAGACTCTATTATTCCCGCTACCTTTCTCCCCGGCACTTAGTTGCATACGAGGGCAACCAATGAGGGCACAGACAGCCTTGGTTAAGCTAAGCCAATATACTGAATGCCGCCAGTTAAACCAATCAATAACTGATTCGTATGCCCAGCTGCGCCCCCCGCCCCGGTTCTGGCGCGAAATTGCGTAAATAGGACACTGAATTACGGATATTTTCATTAAGCAGGTTATTACCGTTCAGGAACAGTATAATTTTACTGTCGTGGAATTCCTTGATTTTGTATTCTGCCCCCATAGTCAACAAATTGTAGCCCGGGGTGCTGGTGTCATGGGCGCCCGGATGGTCTTGAGCTGTACCACGGGTAAAGCGCACATTGGCGGACCAACTCTTGTCGGTGTAATCCCATTGCAAGCCGAAGCGCAACGGCGGCATACGGGGTACGGCCCCGCCGGTGACAAATGTGCCATTGGTGTAATCGCTGAACAGGGTCAAATCCAAGGTGCGCCGACCCATTTCCGCTATCGGGAAAACCAGCTTGCCTTCATAACCCTTAAAAATGGCATCGGCTTGGTAGCTGGCGGTCACCGGCGTGCAAGCACCGCTTGTTGAGTCCGCTTGGCAACTGGCGTTTGCCTGATCCAAAGCATTGCCATAAGTGGGTATAAAGCCTTGTGGCACAAACTCCCCGGTACGTTGTTGGTAAATGTAGTTGTTTGCCCAATTATTGAACAAGTCCAGTTCGGCTTGCACCCAGTCGGATTTGTATTTATAACCCAAATCCACGTTATACGACGTTTCCATTTGTAAATTGGCATTGCCCAATTCATAACTGCGGGTGGCATCGTGGTAGCCGTTGGCGAACAGCTCCTGCACTTGTGGTGCGCGTTGCGAGCGGGTCACTGCCATATTCAAGCTGTTGGCTTCATCCACTTTCCATAAGGCAGAGGCGGAGGCACTGATTGGTGTGTAGTTATAAGATGAACCGACCGCATAGTTATAACCCGAGTGGCCTGTCAGGATATAAGGGGCGGTATAGCTGCTGTTGGCATTAGGTGCCAAAAGCGAGTCTTCTACCCGTAAACCCAGTTGGTAGTTGACCGACCCAAATTTCAGCGACTCCAGCCCGAATACCCCGATACTGTTGCTTTGGGTGTTGGGTACAATATTGGTCACTATATTTTGGCTGGCGGGCAGTGGCAGCAGTGCATCAGGCACACCACCGGCAGGATAATCGAACGCGGCAAATTGGCTGGAAATGACTTGCAAGCCGACTGCCCCCTGTAATGGGCCAATGGCTTTGTGGGTCAGTTCGACCCGCCCTTCGTAGGTTTTGTTACTGAATGCCGTGCCGGGGTTAAAAGCTATGCCGGAGACCCCGCCGTTCCATTCGGTATGGGCATAGTCAGTGTAGCCTAAACGCATACTGAGCTTATTGGCAAAACTAAAAGGGTTGGCCAATTCGCTTTTTATATCGTACTTTTGTTGGCTTTGGTCAATACGGGTATTGGGGTCGGCAAACGCGGAGGTGCTGCCGTTGGGCAAGCGTGCCGTAAAAGTTCCCCCGTCTGGGGCAATGCCATAATTATTATGGAACTGATTGATACCCAGCCCGATAAAGCCACCATCGCCAACATAAGAAGCGCCCAGTGCCCCGTTAAGGGTTTGGGCAAGGGTATTGGGTACATAGCCGTGGCTGTTGTTGACCACTGTTAAGGTGGGGTCTAGGGCTTGCGCTTTGCTGGCATCAATGGCAGCTCCGCCGATGGACATATCGCCCCTGTTGCGGAACAAGCCATCCAGATGGTAAGCCCAATGCCCTTTGCTGCCTTCAGTTTTCATCGCGGAGCTGGATTCGTTGAAGGCCGAGTCATAACGCTGGTCAAATTTGATGTTGACTGGCTTTTTGTATAAATGGGTAGGGATGCGGTTGTCGATAATATTCACCACGCCGCCCATAGCGCCGCTGCCATACAATAAGGTGGCCGGCCCGCGCAACACCTCTATGCTCTCAGCCATCGCCGGTTCAATACTGGTGGCATGGTCGGGGCTTAACTGGGAGACATCATTGCTGCCGATGCCATTCTCCATGACCCGCACCCTAGGCCCGCTTTGGCCGCGAATCACAGGTGTGCCGACACCGGGGCCAAAGGATTGGGTGGTAATCCCCAGTTCTTGTTTTAAGGTTTCGCCAATGGTGTGTCCCATTTTCATGGTCAGTTCGTCGCCACTCAGTACGGTTACTGGCGTGGTGCTGCCGGAAAGCGTAGTTGCTGACGGTGCAGTGACAATCACCGGTGCCAACTCGATGGTTTGCGGTTGCGGGGCGGATGCTGGTGGAATGGGTTTGGCCTTGGCGATCACGGCTTGTGTAGCGGTTTTACCCGCTGCATGGGGTGATAATGGGATGCCCCGATCGGCGGCTTGAATGTTGAGGGCAAAGCCCACCGAGGCGACGGCTAACATAAATGTTTTGTTCATAGCGGCTTTTTTCATTAATATAATGTTATATAGTCACGCTTTTAGCCAAGGATATTGACCAATGCATAAGGCCTAAATAGTAGCCGGTATAGGTGGGTGATTTGCACAACGGACGCAGATACCGTGGATTTCAATGGCTTTATGGTGAATAATAAAAGCCGCTTGTTCCAGTTCACTGTCTATGGCTTCCATCACTCCTGCCGCTGGTCTTTCTTCGACCTCCAGGCAGCGGACACAGGTCAGCAATAGCTGTTGGTGTTGATGGTCGGAAAAACTGCAACCGATAAACGCGTTCAGGCTTTCCACTTTGTGTATCAAGCCTTGTTCCAGTAGGAAATCCAAGGCTCGGTAAACGGTCGCCGGTTTTGCCGTACCCGTAGTTGGCTTAATCCGGTCCAGCAAATCATAAGCCTTAATGGCCCGGTGGCTTTCCCATATCAGTTCAAGAACTTGGCGGCGCATGGGGGTCAGGCGGACACCCCGGTTGTTGCACAGCTGCTCGGCGGTCTGTAAGGCTTTGGCACGGCAACCACTATGGTCATGGCCATAGCCAAAGTTAGTGGCGGGGCGGGCAGGTGCTGGGAATAAGGTCAGTTGCATGGGGGTAGCCATTCGATTTTGATATGTTACTATATAACATATCGGTAATGGATGTCCACTAGAATGGATTGGCTTGATTGATAAGGGATGGGCTTGAAGCAAACCGGGAGCTTGCTAATGCGGATACAAGTTGAAGGTGGGCGATAGCCCACCTTGCCAAGGCTAGAAAAATTACTTTACTAGGCTCCATTGCCCAGTTTGTGGGTTCAGGCAGGCAGTACGGGTTTCGGTGATGGACTGGCCATTGGGCAAAGTGACCGCTTCCTGTAAATTTTGGCACTGCTGTTGGGTTTGAGCATTGTAATTTTGCTGGCCGATAGGGGTAAGCTGCAGGGTGCTGCCAGTTTGCGGATTAACCGATTGTTGTGGTTGGCTGATGGCCCCTGATTGCATGACATTGTTTAATTGTTGCAAACGGAAATTCTGGTCGGCGACGGGCAATTGCGAACCAATCTGTCCATTTAGGACACTGCCCGCCATGTTTTGCATTAACGAACTTTGCAAGCTGTTCATCATGCCGCCACTTGCACCGACCATTGCGCCGGACATAGCGTTAGTTAATGCACCAGCTCCAGCAGCGGCAGGGTCGGCACAGCCGGACAACACAGAACAAGCAGCCACGCCAGCAATTGCGATAAGTTTGTTGAAATTTTTCATGATATGACAACCAATGGTTTAAAAGTTAATAAAAATGCCGGATAGGGCGGTGCATAAATGTAAACTATCCTAACCGCTTTTTACAAAACAGCAAGCCCTAATAGTAATTTATGGATACTGCCAAACTGCCTTTTTGTTACACCTTACGGCGCAGTATGCGTAGCAAGCGCTTACGCATTTTGGTGTCGGACGGTAAAGTGGAAGCTGTTGCACCGCCCAAGCTGGCTGAACATAAAATCCATCAGTTTGTGTGTGCCAAACAGGAGTGGATTATGCAAGCTTTGGCTAAAATGGCGCAGAAAACTGCACAGCAAGCGGCCTTTGCGCCACCTGTTTATGGTGATGGGGCGACCGTCCCTTATTTAGGGCGGCATTATCGCTTGACCGTGCAGGCTAGCCCGTTAAAGCGGGTAAAAGTAAGCTTTATTGATGATGGCTTTGTTGTCCACGTACCGCACACATTAGCCATGGGTGAACAGAACGAAGCCATTAAAATGGCTTTGCAAGCTTGGCTGAAAAAACAAACTATGCTGCAAGTGCAGCGGTTGGTGGCACTGCACGCCAACCGACAGCAGCTAGTACCAAGGTCAATCAACATCAGGTCACAAAAAAGCCGCTGGGGCAGTTGTGGTATCCATAATGACATCCAGATCAATTGGCTGCTGGTTTTGGCCCCAGTTGAGGTGTTGGAATATGTCGTCGTCCACGAGCTGTGCCACCTGCGCGAGCGCAACCATTCGTTGCATTTTTGGGCTTTGGTGGCTTGGCATTTGCCCAATTATCAGGCACAACGGTTGTGGTTGAAGCAGCAGGGTAAGCAGTTGATGGCGGGGTTATAGTGCAAATGGGTGAAAAGTTGTACGGGCGGTCATGCTGATCCTTTTGGTGTCCGGTCAAGGGCATAAGGGGCTCTGCTGACAGTATAAAGTCATTAGACCATTACAATATATTTCATTTTCGGATTGTTCAAGTATAGAATACTTAATGGCTCACTCAACGGGTGAATTTGTAATGGCTCTATTTCACCCAACAATCACTTTTAAATTATGTCGTTGGAGTGGTGTTTGTGATTTTAGGTCACGATTCAAGGATTTATTAAGCTCAATTTAATGGCAATTACCTGCAACTATTATCAGGTGCAGTTTTATGCCCTCATTCCTTAACGTGCATTAGGACATAAAAATCCAATTCAAATTTTGAGCCAATAAAGTTCAGGAAAGCCTTAGGTTTTTATTTCTGGCAATTACAATCTCACGGGAATTGACATTCAGTTTACAGCCCGATGTTTGCAATTTTGCCGCTGCTTCATGGCATCCCAAGACGATAAGCAACTACTTTGCTTTTATAGCTGAATCTGCAGAACAACCCGACTTGTTAAAGTAATGGACCAAAATTTTGATCATACCCCGGTAGCTTCCCGACCGGACAAACCTTGGTTCCTTAGGTGGCAATGGTGGCTTATCGCATTGTCTGTTATCGCCGCTATAGCTTATGGCACTTGGCACTTCAGTCATAAGCCTGAAAAAACCGCCAATGCCGAATCCCCCAAAGACAGCCACGAGCAACACCCTGTGGCGGTGGCAGTAGCCCCCGCTGTACAAGGCGACTTGCCTATTTATCTAAATGGTTTGGGTACGGTGACACCGCTACGCACGGTGACTTTACATTCGCGGGTGGATGGTGAGCTGATTCGGGTGGCTTTTAAAGAAAGCCAACTGGTCAAGCAAGGCGATTTGCTGGTGGAAATTGACCCACGGGCTTTTCAAGTGCAATTGCATCAGGCGGAAGGGCAGTTATTGCATGATGAGGCGCTGTTGAAAAATGCCGAGATTGACTTGGCCCGTTACCAAACTTTGCTTAAGCAAGATTCTATTGCCGCCCAACAAACCGTGACGCAAGAGGCATTGGTCAAGCAGTACCGTGGTACGGTGGAGGTTGACAAGGCTCAACTGGAAAACGCCAAATTACAGCTTAGCTATACCAAAATCACTGCGCCAGTCACCGGCAGGCTGGGACTGCGGCTGATAGACCAAGGCAACCTGGTCCACGCCACTGACAGTAATGGTTTGGTGGTGATTACCCAACTGCAACCTATCACGGTAGTGTTCAGCTTGCCGGAAGATGTGGTGCCAGCGGTCTTGCGGCGTTGGCATTCGGGGGCCAGCTTGCCGATTGAAGCCTATGACCGCACCGGCAGCCAAAAACTGGCCGAAGGTAAACTTATGGCCATTGATAATGTGATTGACCCGACCACCGGCACGTTCAAGCTGAAAGCCCAATTTGCCAATGATGACGGGCTGTTGTTTCCCAATCAGTTCGTCAATATCAAAATGCACCTGGACAGCCTGCACGCGGCCACATTAGTGCCGACCGCGGCCATTCAGCAAGGTGCTATCGGTAGTTTTGTCTACGTCGTTAAAGATGACCAATCCGTTACGGTACAGTCAATTAAAGTTGGCCCCACTGCCGCTGACAGCACTGCAGTTCTGGACGGGTTGAAACCTGGCCAAATTGTCGTGGTTGATGGCATCGACAAGCTGCGCGAAGGCATTAAAGTGAAAATTTTAGGGCAAAGTAGTGTCCCGCCCGCTGAGGCAAGCCCTCGCCCCCACAACAAGCGTACCTGATTATGGCAGCTGAGATGCCGGCCCAACAGGGCTTCAATCCATCCCGCCTGTTTATTCTCCGACCAGTAGCCACGTCGTTGCTGATGGTCGCATTGCTATTGGTGGGGGTAATCGCTTACCGGATGCTACCCATCTCCGCCTTGCCGCAAGTCGATTATCCAACCCTACAGGTGGTCACGCTCTACCCCGGTGCTAGCCCTGAGGTGATGACTTCAGTGGTCACTTCGCCACTGGAAAGGCAATTTGGCCAAATGCCCGGGCTACGGCAAATGTCCTCCACCAGTTCGGGTGGCGCGTCGGTGATCACCTTGCAATTTAATCTGGCAATTGCCTTGGATATCGCAGAACAAACCGTACAGGCAGCCATTAATGCCGCCGGCAATTTTTTGCCGACGGACTTGCCCATGCCACCCATTTACAACAAGGTGAACCCCGCTGATGCGCCCATCCTGACCTTGGCGGTCAGTTCCGCCACGCTGTCTTTACCGCAACTGGAAGATATTATCGATACCCGTCTGGCACAAAAGATTGCCCAGCTACCCGGTGTAGGCTTGGTCAATATTAGTGGCGGGCAGCGCCCGGCAGTGCGTATCCAAGCCAACCAAAAAGCCTTGGCGGCGTATGGCCTCAGTTTGGAAGATTTGCGCTTGGCGGTGGTGGCGGCCAATGTCAACCAACCGAAAGGCTCTTTTGATGGTAAGTCGCGTTCCGCCATCATCGACAATAATGACCAATTACGCAGCGCGGCGGAATATCATGATCTTGTGGTCGCTTACCGCAATGGCGCGCCAGTGTTGCTGTCAACTGTGGCCAATGTGGCGGATGAAAGCGAAAATACCCGCTTGGCGGCTTGGGCGAACAATACCGCCGCTGTTATCGTCAATATCCAGCGCCAACCCGGCGCCAATGTGATAGAGGTGACTGACCGCATCAAAGCCTTGTTGCCCAGAATACAAGCTTCGCTGCCGGGTGCGGTTGATGTGGTGCCATTGACTGACCGTACCGTGACCATTAGGGCTTCGGTGCAAGATGTGCAAGTGGAGCTGCTGCTGGCGGTGGCGCTGGTGGTGATGGTGATATTTTTGTTTTTGCGTAACTTGCCAGCCACCGCCATTCCTGCCATTGCTGTGCCGCTGTCGCTGATAGGCACTTTTGCTGTTATGTATCTAGCAGGGTTTAGCATCAACAACCTGACCTTGATGGCGTTGACCATTGCCACTGGGTTTGTGGTGGATGATGCCATTGTGGTGATTGAGAACATTTCCCGCTATATCGAACAAGGCGAAAGCCCCCTTAAAGCCGCTTTGAAAGGGTCTGAACAAATCGGCTTCACCATTATTTCCCTGACTTTTTCGCTGGTGGCGGTGTTAATCCCGTTATTGTTCATGCAAGATGTAGTGGGGATGCTATTCCGCGAGCTTGCCATTACCTTAGCAGTGGCTATCTTGATCTCGGCAGTCATTTCGCTGACCCTGACCCCTATGATGTGTGCAAAAATGCTGCGTCCTGTCCATTCAGCCCAAGCAACCGAAAAGACCAGCCATAATGACCGCGGCCTGTTTGCCTGGCTGCTGGCAGGTTATGCCCGCAGTTTGAGTTGGGTATTGCAGCATCAGAATCTGACCTTGGTGGTTGCTTTAGCCACGTTGTTGTTGACCGTGGTGCTGTACCTGTTTATTCCCAAAGGTTTTTTCCCCTTACAAGACACTGGCTTGATCCAAGGGGTTTCCGAAGCACCGGCAAGCATTTCATTTGCGGCAATGGCCGAGCGGCAAACCGAGCTGGCTAAAGCCATTTTGGACGATCCGGCAGTGGATAGCCTCTCTTCATTTATTGGTGTCGATGGCACCAACCCCACCCTAAACAGTGGTCGTTTTTTAATCAATTTGAAGCCCTTTAATCAGCGCAATGACGACGTGCAAGCGGTGATTGCCCGTCTGCACCGCAACTTGGCCAACGTGTCCGGTATTGCCCTTTATCTGCAACCGGTGCAAGATTTGACCTTAGAAAATCAAATTAGCCGCACCCAATACCAGTTTACACTGCAAGCGGTTGATCTGGGACAGCTTAGTCTATGGACACAACGCTTGCTCGGGCAAATGCGCCAACTGCCACAACTCAGCGATGTGGCAAGCGACCTGCAAGATCAGGGCTTACAGGCTTATATCACCATCGACCGTAGCACTGCTAGCCGCTTAGGTGTCAGCACCGCCGCCATTGACAGTGTATTGTACGATGCTTATGGCCAGCGTTTGGTGTCAACCATTTTCACACAATCCAACCAATATCGGGTTGTGTTGGAAGTATTGCATAATGATCAAAATGATGTTTATAAAATTAATGAGTTACGAATTCCCTCCAATACCGGGAAATTGGTGCCATTATCCGCTATAGCAAACGTTTCTGAACGGCATTCACGTTTGCTGATTGGCCATCTTGACCAGTTCCCCGCCGCAACGGTATCTTTTAACCTGGCTGCTGGCGTGTCACTGGGTGAAGCGATAGCCGCTATTGAGGCCAGCAAACAGGCTATTGACCTGCCCCTGAGCATCCAGACAGCTTATCAAGGTTCGGCATTGGCTTTTAATGCCTCGTTGACAAACACCTTATGGCTGATTGTTGCTGCAATCGTAACGGTTTACATTGTCCTGGGCGTACTTTATGAAAGCTATATCCATCCCTTGACGATTCTGTCCACCTTGCCTTCTGCCGGTGTCGGGGCGTTGTTGGCATTGCTGTTGACGGGTCATGACTTGGGCATTATTGGCATTATCGGTATTATTTTGCTGATTGGAATTGTCAAGAAAAACGCCATCATGATGATTGATTTTGCTTTGGAGGCTGAGCGCAAACAGGGGTTGCCGCCACATGAAGCCATTTACCAAGCCTGTTTACTACGATTGCGGCCGATCTTAATGACCACGATGTCGGCACTGTTAGGCGCATTGCCTTTAATGGTCGGTGGCGGGGTCGGTTCAGAATTGCGCCACCCGTTAGGCCTCACCATGGTCGGCGGCTTGATTTTTAGCCAATTGCTGACCCTCTACACTACCCCCGTCATTTATCTGGCTTTGGACAGACTGGCGCGGCGTTTTAGTGGCAATAACGTGGGCGAACACCGCGCATGAACCTGTCGGCTTTATTTATTCACCGCCCGGTCGCCACCACCCTGTTGACTCTGGGTTTGGCACTGGCGGGGTGGGTGGCTTTCCTGCAATTACCGGTGGCACCGATACCACAAGTGGACTCCCCCACCATTGCCGTAACCGCCTCACTACCGGGCGCCAGTCCTGAAACGATGGCTTTCAGCGTCGCCACACCACTGGAGCGCACCCTAGGACGGATTGCTGGTATCACCGAAATGACTTCAGTCAGTAACTTAGGCTCTACCACCATAACAGTACAATTTGAACTTGATCGTGACATAGATGGTGCAGCGCGGGATGTGCAAGCAGCGATTAATGCCGCCAGTAGCTTGCTGCCCAGCAATCTGCCTAACCGCCCACGCTACCGCAAACTGAACCCTTCTGACTCACCTATTATCATTTTGTCCTTAACTTCTGATATCACCCGTGGTAGCCAGCTATATGATATTGCAGCGACTATTTTGGCGCAGAAACTATCGCAAATTGACGGTGTCGGTCAAGTGACTGTTGGTGGCGGTTCTTTACCAGCCGTGCGGGTTGAATTAAACCCGCATTTATTAGCTAAATACCACGTTAGCCTTGAAGATGTCCGTTTGGCTATTGTCCAAACCAATGCCAACCGTCCGAAAGGCGCATTGGAAAGCCCGCTGCGGCATTGGCAAGTACAGGCCAACGACCAAGCAACACAAGCCAATGATTACAATGCACTAATAGTAGCTTACCGTAACGGTGCGCCGATTCGGATTGCCGATTTAGGGACAGCAGCCGATTCGGTGGAGGATTTGCATGTTGTTGGCATGGTAAATGGCAAGCCCTCAACACCACTGATTATCTCTAAAGAGCCTGGTGCCAACATCATCCAAACCGTAGAACGGATCAAGGCCTTATTACCTACTTTGCGGGCCGTCATGCCCAATACCATTGATTTGTCCGTGGCACTCGACCGCTCTTTGACCATCCGTGCTTCTGTCAAAGAAGTGGAGCATAGCTTGTTGATTGCCATCGCCCTAGTGATTTTGGTGGTGTTGCTGTTTTTACGCAAGTTCCGGTCAGCACTTATTCCGGTCATCGCTGTACCGGTCTCGCTGCTGGGTGCTTGTGGATTGATGTATCTATGCGATTACAGTTTGGACAATTTATCGCTAATGGCACTGACGATTGCCACAGGGTTTGTGGTGGATGATGCCATTGTGGTGTTGGAGAACATTAGCCGCCATGTAGACAAAGGCATCCCGCCCTTTGAAGCGGCACTGCTGGGTTCGCGTGAAGTGGGCTTTACTGTGCTGTCCATGAGCCTATCGCTGATTGCCGTTTTCATTCCTATTTTGCTGATGGGCGGCTTGGTGGGCCGCTTGTTCAGGGAATTTGCCGTAACCTTATCGGCGGCTGTTTTGGTGTCATTAGTCATATCACTTACCGTCACCCCTATGCTGTGCGCCCGCTGGTTGGCATCCGAACCTGCGCCACCAGGCTATCTATCGCGCAAGATAGAACAGTTTTTTGTCCATTTGCATAATGGCTATCGGACGAGTTTACATTGGGCTTTGCGCCATGCACCGCTGATGATGGCACTGCTGCTTGCCTGCATTGCCCTGAATGTTTATTTATACACTATTGTGCCAAAGGGGTTTTTCCCGATTCAGGATAACGGTCGGCTAATGGGTTCGTTGCTGGCCGACCAGAGCATTTCCTTCAATGCCATGCAAAAAAAACTACAGGATTTTTCCGATATTGTGCAAAAAGACCCCGATGTGACAACCGTGGTGGCTTTCGCCGGGGGCGGGCAAAACACCAATGCAGGACGGATGTTTGCAGTGCTAAAGCCACCCGAACAGCGCAACGCCACCATCGATGATATTATGCAGCGGTTACGCAAAAATTTGGCCAACATTGCCGGTGCCACCCTTATTCTGCAACCTACACAAGATTTGCGTGTTGGTGGAAGGGTTTCGGCTTCCCTGTATGAATTTACTTTGAAGGCGGAAATGCTGGCTGACCTACGCGAATGGACACCTAAAATTGTGGATGCCTTGCAACGTAAATCCGAATTGCTTGATGTCAACACTGACCAACAAGACCGCGGGATGCAAGTCTCGTTGAGCGTAGACCGGGAAAAGGCCGCCCGCTTTGGTGTCAACCTGGCTGCTATTGACACTGCACTGTACAGTGCTTTTGGCCAACGCCAAGTTTCGGTCATATATAATCCGCTCAACCAATACCATGTCGTTATGGAATTGGCGCCGGAATATTGGCAAGACCCGGAAATTTTAAAACAAATTTATGTCAGCCCCACAAGCGCTTCCAACGGCAATACTAACACCAGCCCTAATAGCAGCACCAGCCAAATCCCCTTGTCGGCATTGGCCAGCTTTAAGCCCACCAATGCGCCATTAACGGTCAACCATCAAGGGCAGTTTGCCGCCGCCACCATTTCCTTTAACCTAAAACCAGGCGTGTCGTTATCAGATGCCACCGAAATTATCCAACAAACCATGCGGTCAATTGGCGCACCCGCATCGGTCCATGGTAGTTTTCAGGGTTCGGCCAAAGCCTATCAACAATCTTCAGGTGGCCAGCCTTGGTTGATTTTGGCGGCATTAGTGACCATTTATATTGTCTTGGGTGTGTTGTATGAAAGCTACATCCATCCATTGACCATCTTGTCAACCTTACCCTCCGCTGGTATGGGCGCTATTTTGGCGCTACTGGTATGCGGCATAGAATTTAGTATTATTGCCTTGATTGGGGTGATTTTGCTGATTGGCATAGTGAAAAAGAATGCCATTATGATGATTGATTTTGCCTTGCAAGCTGAGCGTGAACAGGGCATGAGCAGTGAAGAAGCCATTTTTACCGCCTGCCTGTTACGGTTTCGGCCTATTATGATGACCACCTTGGCGGCCCTGCTTGGGGCCTTGCCCTTGGCATTGGCGAGTGGTTATGGTGCAGAATTGCGCCAACCGTTAGGCATTTCAATAGTGGGCGGCTTGCTGGTCAGTCAGTTGCTGACTTTATACACCACGCCTGTGGTCTATTTGTATTTGGACCGCTTAAGCCTGTATGGCAGCAGATTGTTCAACAAGGACAAAGCGGAACGGCGGGCGTGACCTGCAAACGGATACAGTCACCCTGTGCTTGGTAAAACTGGGCGCTAATCCATAACGCCCCCACTGCCGCCAAATCCCCATTTACATAGAGCAACGGCATCAGCGGCCTCTGCCAAGGCGGGATGCCTGCCTCTTGATAAAGTTTTTTTAGGCAATGGCTACCCATACGCTTAGGTAAAGTAATCTTTTCCCCGCCACGTCGGAACTGTATGGCAAGATCACCTTGTTGCCAAACTGACCACAAAATGCCCGATGCAGCGGGAATCCCTTGTAAATAGTTGCCATCCGGTAAAGACAGCGGGGCTTGTTTATCAACCCAGGCGATTGCTGATGGCAAGTCCGGCGGCTGCAACGGCTCCGCTTGAATAGGCAAGCAATACAGTTTGTCCCGATAACGGCGCAAGCAATGACCTTGCCCTAACAATTGCGGATTGCCGCTGGCTTGTGCGTGGATAACTTCGGCAAAAATCCGCGCCATAAAGGCTTGCGAGGGCATTTTTAACTGCAAATGGCGATACCATTGCCTAACCACCAAACTTTGCTGATTGGTAGGCAAAGCCAACAGCTGTGGGATAGACAACGCTTGTCTGGCTTCATCAAATACCGCCGCGAACTGCTGTTCGGCAATAACCGCCAGCAGTTGCCGGGCTTCTTGGCAATGACCGGCCGAACGGGCAACGGTTTTATCCAGCGCGGGCCAGCGCTGTTTAAGCAACGGCACAATGCTGTTACGCAAAAAATTGCGGTCGTAGGCGTTGCTAAGATTGCTTGGGTCTTCCACCCACTGCAGTTGATGGACATGGGCATAATCAAGCACCGCTTGCTGGCTGACCTCCAGCAACGGCCGCAGCAGCCAGCCGGCACCGAAATCTATATGATCGGGCATCCCGGACAAGCCCTGCAGGCCACTGCCGCGAAACAATTGCAACAACACTGTTTCTAACTGGTCTTCCCGATGCTGGGCAAACATCAGCACATCACCTGCACCCATCAGTGCCCGAAAAGCCGCATAACGGGCATTCCGTGCCGCCTCTTCGGGGCTTTCCCCTGGCTCGGCGCGGGCATTGACCGGAATGGCCATAAAAGCCACGCCTAATGCTTCGGCAGTACGCTGGCAATGCATAGCCCAATCATCAGCCTGCACTTGCAACCCATGATGGATATATACAGCGGTGACCCGTGGGCGCAGTTCCGGCAAGACCGCACAAAGGTGCATCAACACATGCGAATCCACGCCCCCGCTATAACCAATAACAATGCGCTTGACAGGCGCAAAGGGTTTGACAAATTCAACAATATGTTGCGGCTTGATGCCCATGGGTTTCGGTGTTTATGGGTGATTGCCCGCTATCCAGCCTAGCAAACGGAAGCCTTGCCCAGACTTGCTAAAATAATCAATCAAGCCAACAAATTGACCAACAGCTGCTGATAAATATCAGACAAAGTTTCCAGCTCTTCCAGGCCAATATGTTCATTGACCTTATGGATGCTGGCATTGAGCGGCCCCAGCTCCAGCACTTGTGCGCCGGTGGGGGCAATAAAGCGTCCGTCTGATGTGCCGCCGCCGGTGTCGTCTACCGTGTCGTATCCGGTGACAGTCTTAATGGCGGCATGGGTGGCATCAATCAACGCGCCTTGTTCGGTTAAAAAAGGGTTGCCGGACAAACGCCATTGGATGTCGTAAGCAAAGCCATAGCCATCAAAAATGGCATGGGTGCGCTGTTTTATGGTTTGTTCATCCAGCTCGGTGCAAAAACGCAAGTTGAACAACATTTCCAGACTCCCCGGGATAATGTTTTCTGCCCCCGTACCGCTAGTTATGTTGGACACTTGCAGGCTGGTGGGCGGAAAAAATTGGTTGCCCTGGTCCCAGACTTCTTCGGTCAGGGCTTTTAAGGCAGGGGCAAAGCTATGGATAGGGTTGTCCGCCAGTTCTGGATAGGCCACATGGCCTTGGATGCCCCGCACAGTCAGCTTGGCGCATAAAGAACCGCGCCGCCCGACGCGGATAACGTCGCCTATTTTTTGGTCGCTGGACGGCTCACCCACCAAACACCAGTCGATTTTTTCTTGCCGCCGCTCCAGCACTTCCACCACCTTGACAACACCATGGGTCGCTATGCCTTCTTCATCACTGGTCAACAGTACGGCAATAGAACCCGAATGGTTGGGATGTTGCGCCAGAAAGCGTTCCAGTGCAGTGATAAAAGCGGCAATCCCGCCTTTCATGTCGGCGGCACCGCGCCCGTACAATTGGCCATCACGCAGGGTAGGCTCAAAGGGGGGGGACAGCCAAGCGTCTAATGGGCCGGTGGGTACAACATCGGTATGGCCCAAAAATACCAACAGGGGCTTGGTATCGCCGCGCCTGAGCCAGAGGTTCTGGGTGTCGGCAAAATCCAGCCGTTCTTCCCGAAAACCTAGCGGGGTCAGGCGTGCGGCAATGGCATCTTGGCAGCCGGCGTCTTCGGGGGTGATGGAGGGACGGCGGATCAGGTCTTTAAGCAGTTCCAGCGTGTCGGTCATGGCAATAGGGTTTGGTAAAGATCAGCTTTAAAGCCTATTAATATTTGCGTGCCGGTGTCTAAAACAGGGCGTTTTATCAAGCTAGGGGTGTCCAGCATCAATGCCAAAGCGGTTTCGGCAGTCAATGGGGTGCTGAGTTTGGGCGACAGTTGCCGCCAGCTGGTGCTGCTGCGGTTAAGCAGTTTTTCCCAGCCGACGGCATCGGCAAATTTGTGCAGTTGTGCGGCACTGAGTCCGTCCGCCCTAAAATCGTGGAAGCGATAGCTCAGGCTATGGTCATCCAGCCAGAGACGGGCTTTTTTGACGGAGTCACAGTTTTTTATGCCGTACAACGTTAGCATGTTACAGCTGGCTGCTTAACAACTCATCCACAGTGGGCAGTTCGCTGTCGGTTTTGCGGCGTTCTTTATACAAATCAATAAATTCCATAAAGGCTTGTTCCAGATCAGCCAGCACTTCTTCTTCGTCGTCGCGTTCATCGCTAGGCACTTCTGAGTTGTACAGATAATCTTTCTGCAAGGCAATTTCGCTGTCAATGGCCAAAATGGCGTAAATGACAGCAGTGTTGGAAATGGGTTGGCTCATAGCGGTGTCCGGTTTAATAGGATGATAGACAAAGGGCGGCGATGAACCGCCCTTGGTTCTTGTGGTAAGGTTAATCTCTTAACAATTCATTAATGCCCGTTTTACTACGGGTTTTTTCGTCAACTTGTTTGATGATGACCGCGCAATACAAGCTGTATTTGCCATCACTGGAAGGCAAATTGCCGGATACCACCACCGCGCCGGCCGGAATGCGCCCGTAGCTGATTTCGCCAGTCAATCGGTTGAAAATTTTGGTGCTTTGGCCAATATAAACGCCCATGGAAATGACGCAGCCATCTTCCACAATAACCCCTTCGACAATTTCGGAGCGGGCACCAATGAAGCAGTTGTCGCCAATAATAGTGGGGTTGGCTTGCAACGGTTCCAACACGCCGCCAATACCCACGCCACCGGACAAATGCACGTTTTTGCCGATTTGCGCACAAGAGCCGACCGTTACCCAGGTGTCGACCATAGTGCCGCTATCAACGTAAGCGCCAATATTGACATAAGACGGCATGAGTATCGCGCCCGGGGCAATGTAAGCACCACGGCGGGCAACCGCATTAGGCACTACCCGTACACCGGCGGCGGCAAAGTCGGCTTCGCTGTAACCGGAAAATTTGCATTCCACTTTGTCGTAATAACGGGTGTTACCGCCGTCCATCAGGCGGTTGTCGTTAATGCGGAACGATAACAGCACGGCTTTTTTTAACCATTGGTGGGTCACCCAGTCGCCGTCTATTTTTTCAGCCACGCGTAATTTGCCGGTGTCCAGCAGGGCTAAGGTTTCGCTGACGGCTGAACGGACTGCTTCGGATGCGTTGGCAGGGGTGATGTCGGCACGTTGTTCAAAAGCCGTGTTGATAATGTTCTCTAACTGGTTCATGGTGCTATTTTTATAGTGTTAAGGAAATTTTTAATACGGTGTGCGGCCTTGATGCATTCATCCAGGGGCGCCACCAAGGCAATGCGGACATGGTTAATGCCCGGATTGCCATCGGCAAAGTCACGCGACAAATAACTGCCCGGCAAAACGGTCACATTTTCATGGGCATACAATTGCCGGGCAAAATCGGTATCGGCAATGGGTGTTTTTAGCCAGATGTAAAAGCCCGCTTCTGGCTTGACAATCGGACATACTTCTTCAAGGATGCTGATAAAGGCAATGAACTTTTCCCGATAGCAGCGGCGGTTTTCAATGACGTGCGTTTCATCCTGCCAGGCACGGATACTGGCCTGTTGGCTGGGCAAGGGCATGGCGCAACCGTGGTAAGTGCGGTATTGCAAATAGCCGCCCAACAAGGCAGCATCTCCGGCGACAAAACCCGAGCGTAGCCCCGGCGCATTGGAGCGTTTGGACAGACTATGAAACACCACGCAGCGTTTGAAGGCGCTATTGCCCATACCATAAGCGGTTTGTAGCAAGCCTACGGGAGGCTTGGCTTCATCATCATACAGCTCACTGTAACATTCATCGGCGGCAATCACAAAATCGTACTGTTCCGCCAGCCGCAGCAATTCGGCTTGGCTGGCCTCGTCCATCACCGCGCCGCTAGGGTTACCGGGCGAGCAAATATACAACAATTGGCAGCGTTGCCATACTTCAGGCGGCACACTGGCAAAATCCGGCAAGTAGCCGTTGCGTTCCGTGGCGTTGACAAAATACGGTTGTGCGCCCGCCAATAAAGCGGCCCCCTCGTATATTTGGTAAAACGGGTTGGGCATCACCACGAGCGGGTCGCCAGTCGGGTCAATCAGGCACTGGGCGAATGAAAACAACGCCTCTCGCGTGCCATTGACCGGCAATACTTGGCTTTCGGCATTCAGCACCCCCGCTGGTATGGCAAAGCGCCGCGCCAACCAGTCGGCAATGGTCACCCGCAGCTCCGGTAGCCCTTTGGTGGTCGGATAGTTGGACAGCCCGTGCAAATGGCTTATCAGTGCCTCACCGATAAAATGCGGGGTGGGGTGCGTCGGTTCCCCTATTGATAAAGTAATGGGGGATTTGTCAATAGGCGGGGTGCAGCCTACTTTTAGTTGGGCCAGCTTTTCAAACGGATAGGGCTGTAAATCTTTTAAATGCGGTGTCATGGTTGGCTACAAGGTACTTTTTGACAGTGCTGGCAAATGGCATGGAGATGGCAAGGCAAACGCTCATTTTCTCAACATAAAGCACCACATGGGGAGGATATAAAAATAGCCGACATTTTAACGTAAGTTGGCTTAGGATGTTTAAAATGATGCTGAAAAACCGCTGCTTGGATTTATGCCATTTTTTATCGGGCATCGATTCAAGTTGTTTCGCTATTGCTTGATTTTATCTTGCGATAGTTTGACCAATGCGCCTAAATTTGCGCCTGGCAATTTCAGTTCAAAGCAGAAAATCCTATCACTTTTCCCAGCCTTCCCGCATTAAAATGCCAAAATCCCTTTGCGACAAGACATTAGAACAATCCCGCCAATCCTTATCGGAAACCGACAGATGCGAGTTGTAACGCAAGTCAAATCCCGTGGCGCGTTTCTGGGCATCAATATATTGATCCATTCTTTCATCCAAAGTCTCAATATCTTCAATCCAGCTATCCTTGATGGTGTCCGGCAAAGAACCGAACAAATTAAATCTATCGCGCATCCGCTCCGACAAACGTCCGTAAACTTTTTCATCGACCGTTTGCTCGTTCACCAAATTGAGCATATCAACACTATCGCGCACTTGCCCGAAACGTTTGATGCGGCCGATACGTTGCTCAAGTTTGGTGGGATTCCAAGGCAAATCAATATTAATCAGCGTTCCCAAGGTCTGTAAGTTCAAACCTTCGCAAGCGGCATCGGTGGCCACCATAATACGGATTTGATGTTCCGCAACCATCAGCTTCAGCGTTTCCCGTTTTATGCCGACACTATCACCTTGTTGATATAACCGGCTGCGCCCCGCCCCGGCATACAAACCGATGGCTTCATCTTGAAAGTGGCCTGCCAGGGCTTCGGCAAGCCAGCGGGCCGTGTCGTAATACTGGCTAAAAATAATACAGCCCTGCTCAAGCCAGCCTTCGTTGACCAAGTAATGCAAAACCGCTGCATATTTTGGCTCATTGGTACAACATTTAAGCCTGCCCAACAACAATTCCAGAACCGTGCGCTCGTCATCCGTTTGCAAAGCCAGCTCCTCTTCCCAATCGTCGCCTTCTGCGTGTAACGTCCGGCCTTCCAGCAACGCCGTAGCGGTATTGACCCCAGCCACGACACTGGAACATAGCCGTTGCTGCATGAGATTTTTCATAAAGCCACCGCGTTTGCCCAACACCTTGCCGAAGCTTATTGCTTGTTGGTAAGCTTCCCGAAAATGCCCGTCAGTACGCACCGCCAAGCCTTCAAACAAGGCATTAAAGGCATGGATATCTTGCACCCGATTCGCATCGGGATGCACATCAACACCAACCCGCTTCAGTAACCCGGCTTGTTCAAGCGTGGTGCGCTTGCGTAACACCACATGGCGCACCAGCGGATTTTCGCGCTGAAAAAAACTGGCATTAGCCACCCGACGGCCTAATTCAAGCTCCAAATCTTGCCGGGTGCCCTTATCCAAATCGGCCAACCGCCCCGCTTCACTCTGCCGGGCAGACAAGCCCAAATCCTGTCTTATGGCACTGTATAGCTGACGCACGGGTTTATCGTCCGTGGCATTGACGGGCGGCAACGGCGAGCGCAACAATTCCCAAGCACCCGCCAAATCCGTCACCTCCTGGGCGCCGGATAAAATCGCCAACACCTCATCGGGTTTGTGCCAGCGGGCATAATCATTACCCAGCACAAAGTTGCCCTTAACTTGATGCAGCACCCGCACCAAATCCCATAAATCTTCGGGCTTCGTTTGGATGGGTGTGGCAGTGCCTAATAAGACATGATCGCTACGCGCCGCAATAGCACTGATAAAAGCCAGCAATTCATTTGGCTCACCGGCATTTTTGCCAAAGCCTTGGCGGCTACGCGCCTTATGCGCCTCATCCAAAATCACCAAGCCATAGCGCAAATCCAACAAATGCTGCTTTTCTTTAGAATCGCGCAGCATCAGCCCCGTGGAAACAATGCCGATGCGTAGCGGACAAACGGCGATATATTCCGCACCGGTGGGAGAAATGGCATGTTCGTCACTGTCCAGCCAAAACTTTTTCGTGGTATGCCAACGCGCAGTGGGAATGCCCAGCTTGTCCAGCAACTCAGTTTGCCATTGCTCGCACAAAGTCGCCGGGGCAAAAATAATCACCGGTTTACGGCGTTGTTTTTCCTTCTCGTGCAACAAGCACAAAGCCAGCGCCGCCGTTGCCAACGACAAGGTTTTGCCCAAACCCACTTCATCCGCCAACAATAACCTGACGATGCCGTATTCCCGATAATGCTTCAGACATTCCGTCACAAAACTTTGTTGCCAAGGCTGCAACGCCATACCCTCCCGATACAAGGGCGATTCGATCAAGGCAGCCGGGGCAATATCATCATCCCCCGCCACCTCAGCCAAACCAATTTCATGGCGCTGGCTGCGTCGGCGGACTTCCTTGCATACCGCTTCTGGCAAAGGCTTGGCGGCATTCCATAAAAAATTGAACTCCGCCTCAAGCCACGCCACCCCCTCCGGGCTATCGTCCTCCCAAAGGATTTCATAATGCTGTTGCCAACCACTGCGGGTTTCGTTCATCGACCCCATAAAACCCACTTTACGGCCATCGGCGCATACTATCACCCCGGCTTTGCCGTGCAAAAAGCCACAGACATTATCAGGCGCCACCCGTATCACCTGACCACGCTGCTGCAAAAAAGCCGCCAAACGCCGATAGCGGTCACGGTTAAGCAACGCCTCCGCTTCCAGGGCATTGGCGTGCCAGCGGCCGAGCATTTTTGCCTCAAGGCATTGCGCGACTTTTAGGTCATCAGGGTGGACATCAACATTGCAGACAATTTTTATATCGGGGATGGATTCCAGCCACTCATAGGCCACCTCGAACAACGAGCTGGTGAAATAACCGGCAATGCGGCGGTAGCTTTTTGCCCCTTGCAGTTGTCCAGCCAAAAAGCTTTGGTCCAGGCGCTGGGTGCGCGATGAGAAGCGGCGTAAGGTCATGAGGATAAAAAGCCCTTATTAATAGCCATCACGGAGTATTGTTTGGATTCTGGCGATAATTTCATCATGTTTTGCAGCTGTTAATGAAGCGGCTTTCTTTTTAATCAGTTGCCCATTTGCCGTAAAAATTTTATGAGCCCGTACATAACTGATTTTAGTCAACATACCATTTTGAAAATCCATTTCGCTGATTGCTATAGCATGGGTGTCGCTATAGGCTTGACTGGTAATTTGGCACAATATCCAATCATTATGCTGTGCATTAGCCAGCACTAAAGCTGGGCGCAGTTTTGTTTGGCTTAAATCTGAAAATGGAAAGTCCACAAAAACAATATCTTTTACTGAAATGGTTTCCATGCGTCCTCTTCTTCCGGCCGATTCCAATCTTCAGCCAATACCTGTTCACTTAACAACGCAGTTTCAGTCAAGGGAGCGAATTGTTTACGGCTAATAAACTCCACAAAATCCAATACCTCCTGTTGCAGGTTTGCCGGTAAAACCGCTGTTTTTTCTGTAATTTCTTCAACCAAACAAAGCATATAAACCTCTCTCATTTAATTCCGGCAACAGCCAAGTAGCCTGGATGTAGCGTAGCGTAATCCGGGGCTGCGTGGCACGGTTGCCCCGTATTCCGCTACGCTACATACGGGCTACATTTCTACATTATTATATTTCTGCCAATGGGTAACGGCTATATTTATCCAATACCCCGAAGGCTTCGGCAACGGGTTTATAAGTAATATAGCCTTGATAAGTGTTCAGTGCTTTGGCAAAACCGCTATCTTCGCTTAAAGCGTCTAAACCCTGCTCTGCCAATTTCAGCACATACGGCAGGGTGGCATGGGTTAACGCCAGTGTTGCCGTGCGCGGGTAAGCGCCCGGCATATTACTGACACAGTAATGTATCACCCCCGCTTGCACATAAACCGGGTCATCATGGGTGGTGGCGTGCGCGGTCTCAATACAACCGCCCTGATCGATACTGACATCGACCAACACCGAGCCGGGCTGCATGGTTTGCACCATAGCTGCACTGACCACATGTTGGGCACGGGCGCCGGGCATTAATATCGCACCGACCAACAGATCGGTGTCTTGCAAGTGTTCGGCGATAGCCGCTGGCGTGGATATAAAATAGTCGATTTCCGCTGCTATGTCCCGTTTCAGCTGCTCACCTTTCTCTGGCAACAGCCCCGCTACGGCAACATGCGCACCCAAGCCAATGGCGGTTCTGGCGGCATGGCAACCAACTACGCCATCACCCAAAATCAACACCTTGCCATAGCGTTCACCCATTACAGAACCCAGCATCATGCCTTTGCCGCCATTGTGCGCAGCCAAATAGTGGCAGCCCATTTGTACAGCCATATTGCCAGCAACGGCACTCATCGGCGCCAATAGCGGCAGCCTGCCGTGGGTATCCTCCAGTGTTTCGTAAGCAATGGCGCTGGTTTTACCGGCCAATAAGGCTTCGGTCAGTCCCCAAGGCACACCAGCCAGATGGAAGTAAGTGAACACCATCTGCCCTTTCAGGTAAGGGTATTCGGCTGCTATCGGTTCTTTAACTTTCACCACCAATGCTTGGTCCCACGCCTCGGCGGTGGCTACGATGCAAGCCCCCGCTTGCTGGTAAGCGCTGTCAGCAAAACCTGAGCCCAGTCCGGCACCTTGCTCAACATAAACCTGATGACCGTGCGCCGTTAATGCTTCCGCCCCCGCTGGCGTTAAGCCCACGCGGTTTTCTCTGGTTTTTATTTCCTTTATCAGACCTATTTTCATGGTGATCGCCTCGTCATGGTTAATTTATGCGTCTTGCCCTTCGACTACGCTCAGGGCAGGCCCTTGTTTCGACTATGTAATGGTCAAGCCCTTGTTTCGACTACGCTCAGGGTAGGTGGTTTCGTGTGGCTTGCCAGCCGTCATCACGCCAAGCGCTGGTTACGCAGCCGCGCCAACAACAGTTCCGCCACCGCTTGTACTTTTATGGATGGGCTGTTGGCGGCAATAAAATTGACCATGTCAACCAGCACCGGGCGGGCTGCCATAAAATCCGCCACATCGGCGTTCAGGTAGTCCAGCACCCCTTGCGGGTCTTGTTCTTGCAACAACTGTTGCAGGGCGATAATCAGCTTGCCCAAATAGGTCGGGCCGATTTCACTGCTGTCCGACAAATCCCGCGGGCTGAATTCCTCAATGCTTTTCAGCCGTGCCTGGTTGGCGGTCATGCTGGCCATAATTTTGCTGTAATCTTGCACATGGAAAGCTTTGGCAAAGTTTTGGTAATTGTCCAGCTTGGCAGCGCCGCTGCTTTCCATGTCCATCATGCGCAAGTAAAAGCGTTGGATGCCTTGCGCGACGTGCCAGGTCTCGGGCTTCAAGCCATCGGGGATTAACAGGCTGTTGGCGGCTTCGGCGGCTTGCTGGACAATGTCATCCACCACCGTGGCTTGGCCTTTTTGTTTGGGGCGCAAGGCAAAACTGGTGGCGTCTTCGTCACCAATATGGGTATAGGCGGTCAGCACTTTTAGGGCGGCGGCGTAACCGGCCATTTGCAGGTCGGCATCATTGAACACCGGTTCGCCCAGGTTGTTTTTTACATCGGCGTTGAGATGCAGCATTTGCTGGATTTGCGCCGCCACTTCCTTACGCACCAAGGGCAAAATACGGTTTTTAAAAGTGCGCTTTTCGCCCGCCGCGCGTTTGCCTAGCATCAGGATCACCGTGCCTTGCACATAACTGCCTTTTTTCAGTTCTGAGGTGGTCTCTGTGGCAATATACCACGCCCCGATCACCTGCAAACCAGCCGCCCAAAAAATGCCCACCATGTCCGACCAGACGCTGGTGTCTTGGTGGGTGAACATCACGCAATGCAGGCCATTGTCAGGGCTGTGTTGCGCCATAGCGGTGTAGGCGGCGACCATGCCACGCCGGAAACCGTCACCGCTGCCTTTGATGGCCAAGGCGCGGCGTGAATCCCAAATCCACTCATCAAACGGTGCGGGCGGGTTTTTGCGTAGCCAGGCGATGAAAAATTCGGTGATTTCGTGGTAATGGACGGCATCGGCGTAGGGGGGGTCGGTGATCCATAAATCACTGCTATTATCTATTTGTGCAGCAGAATTATTTTCTATTTTTTGGTTTGATTGTATCTTTTTATTGGTTTTATAAGTATCGCTAAATATAGAGAGAATGTTTGGTGATGTATATGAGCTGTAAGCTGTATTAGTGTTTAGAGCTTGACTAGAAAAAGTATTGGTTGGACTTTCCCTTGTTGTACTTGTTCCCCAACCACATAATTTCGATGCGTAATCTAGAGAGTGCATTATTCCAACGGCAATTGATGCATGTGCATCGAATGCTTTAGCTGCTTTAGTTAAGCTACTAAAAAATAATATTTGAAAAGGTGTAAACAAATGATGCCAATACGTCCAGCCGCGTTCGCGTTGCAATCTTGTCGTTTCATCCCCCGGCTCAATCGCCATATCCGGCACTAAGCCCTGTTGTTGCCACGCCTCAATATGGTCAGCAACGATCTGTTCAACCAAGCGTTCCCTTGCCCTATCTGCTTCAGTCACGGCGGCAAAAAAGGTCTCTTTCTGTTTTTTGTCCAGACTGTCAGCGGTTATCCATTGGATGCAGTACAGCCGTTCCTGAAAAATATCATCCGGTTGTGGCTTAAAGTCGTGCTTGCCCCATAAGCGTAGGCGGTTGCCGGTGACGCCATTGGCATCTTTATAATCGCCGCGCAGGGTTTTAATCGGCGTGGTATAAGTTTTACCGTTTAGACTATAGGTTAAACATTTGTTTTGAACCGTACCAAGTGCAGCTTGTTGCATTTCTTCCGCCGATACACTGCTAACAATCTTAATCTCAAAACCTTGTTGCTCAGGATTGGGAATCAGTTTGGCAACAACATTGCGTTGTTTTGAAATCACCCAACTGGGTGACAGCGGCACTAACCAGCCTGTTTCCGGGCAGCGGGTTTCCAGGCAATACAAATAGGCTTTGGCGCGGTTGCCATCGCTGTCATGCTCGATACCCAATTCAGTAATTTCTGCATCCACCGCTGCCGCCACTGCACGTTGTGCCTGTGCTATTTCAGCGCGTTGTTCGGGTGATGCGCCGATGATGTTCAGCGCCCCCCAGGTGAGCATACAAGCAATGGGGTTTAAGTCAGACGCGTACACATCACAGCCCAGCCGCGCCGCCTCGAACGGGATGGAACCGCCGCCACAAAAAGTGTCGCCAACTTTGGGCCGCTGCCCGAAGCGCAAGATACCCAGCTGTTCGACCAGCTGCTGATGCGAATGGGCGTTAATGCCCAAGTGTTGGTAATGGGCGTTGACAGCGGCCCAGATGGGCGCGTACAGCTCGGCGGGGTCTAGCTCTTCGGGGCGTTTGCACAGCGTGGCACGGCTTGGGTAATCGGGCAAGGTTTGCAGCATTTGCGTGTAAAGCGCCAGCTTTTCGTCATCAGCCAGGTTTTTTTGCCAACGCACGCTTAGGCCGTGCTGGTCGGCATCGAAGGGGGCGGCCCAGCTATCCACCTGTCCGGCTATCAGGTCGGGTGCTTTTAGGGTGTAGGCAAAATATTGCCAAGGCTCGCTTAATGTTAAGGTTTTTAGCATGTCCTTGGGTTTAAAAGCGTTATTCGCCAAGGCCCGCCGCGCCAAGCCACCCCTATCAAAGGCCAGCAGTTGTTCGTAAACGGCCAAGTCCTGTTCGGCATTGCCGGTCGGTGGCAACAGGCTGCCCAGCACAATGGCGCGCACCAATATCAGCGGCTTGCGGCCTTTCCAGTAAGACCCCAAGGCGGTCAAGGTTTGCCCGGCCCCGGCCTTGCGTTCGCGTTGCGCCTCAAACGACACTTTTTGCGCGGGGAACACCGATTCAATCAGTGCCGGGGCGTGTTGTAGGGCAAACGGGGTGAGTGCGGTCATGGTGGGTTTGTGGGGTGGTTAAATTAAAGGGTTAGCATCGTTCCCTGAGTACAGTGCCTTGTTCCCTCAGTAAAGCTCATCGTACCCTGAGCGAAGCCGAAGGGCAGCGAGGATTGGACAAGGCTTCGGCTTCGCTCAGCCAACGGGCTGAGTAAGCTTGGCGCACAAAGCCATTATTTGTCAGAATCAAACAATTGATTGAACGCTTTGCTAACGGCTTGCCGGTCAGCATCTGCCAAAGTTCCAACTTGTTTGATAATTAAGCGATTATCCAAAGTAAATAATTTCATACGGATAATAGACGCCGAACTAAGCCCCGCGCTAGGCAAGTCTGAGATTGCCACATCCAGCAACCAGTTGGAATTTTTGGCACTGGTTATCATTGCCAATACCGAATGCTGCACAGAAGCATTAAAAGCTGCGCCTGATAGCACTAATGCAGGCCGTTTTTTGCTGGCTTGTTGATCTGTAAATGGAAAGGGCACAACTATTACGGAAAATTTATCAAAGATCGGCATAAGCCTCATCATCTGCTACGGAATCCCATTCGCCCAAAGTGGCTGGTAGTGCTTGGCTAAAGGCTTGGTCGATGGGCGCTGCTTTGCGTAGATGGACACCCGCCTGATCAATTTCAAAGATAATGGCATCACCTTCACGCAATTTTAGGGCATCCAGCACGGGTGCTGGAATAATGGCTTGGTTGTGGTGGAACAATTGGCTGCTGGTTTGCATGGCGGGCTACCTCTTGTTGATGCGTTAAGTTAGTTGTTGATAATTTCAAGCATTTGTTGTTTAACTGTGGGCATGGCCTTGCTCTGGTTGATGTTTAGATTTTATGGTTTCAGCCGATCCCCCCGTTCGCCATGTAGCGGCGCGTTCCCTGAGCGAAGCCGAAGGGCAGCGAGGATTGGACAAGGCTTCGACTTCGCTCAGCCAACGTGCTTCGCTTATGCCCTTAATGTAATGCCTTAGGCTTGATAAACTTCATTATGGCTACCGACATTGACCAAAACAATCTCATTATGGTTGATGACCATTTCCAAAGTGATGCGGTAGCTGAGATTGATGGAGACTGAATGCAAAGCCGCTAACCTGCCTTTTAGCGGATGCAGCCGCAGCGAGGGGTGATAGGGGTTTTGCGACAGCAGCATTAAGGTTTTTCTATACTGCTCCTTAAGTTCTGGATGTTGCTTAGCGAAGCGGCGCGCACGTTTTTGGTAACTGTCGGTGAATATCAGGCTGTAGCTCATTCAAGAAATAGCTCGGCGATATGCTGATCGATGTTGTTTTTGCTAAATCGGCCAGCGGCAACATCCTGTTGGGCTTCATAAAGTGCCGCCTCCAGTTCCATTTCGCGCAGATAATGGTAATGCTCGACTTTCATCACGACATAAGATGCCTTGCCCCGAACCGTAATGATGGCTTCCGGCTGGTTGGCAAGGCTTTCTTGCAAACAGGCAATGCCTTTGGTTTTTAAATCGTTTGCTGTAATCATTTTCACCACCTGCTAAATAGTGTGCTTGACTATACGGTTAAGTGGCGTATGCGTCAATTGATGCCATAAAAATTTTCCCTGTATACGGCGCAATACGCTGTTGTTATTGCACTTGCTACTGGCCAATATCAAACAGGCTAAGGGTGTCTTGTCCGCTGCTTGGGATGTTGGCGGGCGCTTGACTGGCATGATAGGGTTTATAAATTTGGCTTTGCGCCATATCCCCTAGGGCATGGCGCAAGGCCAAACGCCAGCCTTTACCACCCTCATGGGCAGTGCCAGTGGTCAGTGCGGTCATGCCAAACAACCACCAGCGTTCTTCCGGACGCAAGGCCAGCCAGTTACGCACGGCAATGCCGATATGGTCGGGCGCCAAGCCTTCACAGGCCCAAGCCAGTACGCATAGCTCTTTGCCCAATAGGCGGTCGAGCGGATTTTCGCCCACTTGCCAAAGCGATGTTTTTAGGCCGCGCTCTTTCAGCCGGCTATTGAAGGCGCGTTGCGTTTCGCTGCGTATTGCCGTCCAACGGGGGCGTTGCAAAACACAACGTAGTATCTGGCTTTGGCTGTAGTCGTGGCTTTGCATACCTAAATTTTCGATGATGCTGACCGGGCTGCTATTGCCACGCGGTATTGCGACCACAAAATGATGCGGGTCGTTGCTGGCAGGCACGCCAAAACCTAAGGTTGGCGGAACAATGGCGGGGCTGGCCGGTGCTTTTTTCCGCGCATTCATTATTGTAAGACATCGCCGGGGTTAAGCTGCAAACCGCTGAGTTCGGCAAATTCTTTGGCGGCATAGCCATCGGCAAAGTGGATGCCGCCGACAATATCAATATTGACTGGGGCTTGATCGTCCGCCAAGATGGTGCGTATTGAGTTGATGGTTTCGGCGATGATGTGTGCGGTCACTTGGCGTTCGTGGAAGCGTATTTGCACGGTGTTTTCGCCTTCGCCAATTTGGATGCGGACACCTCTTAGCAAGGTGTCGTCACGGCTTTTAAAACGGTTCAGCACGGCAAACACTTGTTCGGTGCTATCTAGGTTGACCCGTTTGCTGTCAATGAGCCGTGCCGGTTTGCCGTCGTCAATCTGTACGGACTGGTCGCCACTGGCGGGAATGCTGAATTCGGTGTTTTTATTGGCTTCGCCCGCTTGGGCAAAGACTAATAAGCGGCAAGCTTCCGCGCCAATTGCAAACGGGCTTTGGTAAAGCGTGCCTTCTTTGGGGTTGCTGCCATTGAGGGTGTAGTAAATGTCCGCCGGCGGGGTGCAGTGCAGCTCAATTTTGCGTTTGTCGGCAATGTTATGCAATTGGTGGCGCACGGTCAAGTCGGCTAGCCAGCGTTTAGGCTCGCCAATTTCATGTTGGCCGGTGCTGTCAACGGCCAGAAAATAGAGGCTGGGCGCCAAGGTGGTGAAATTGTCCAAATCCTCAACAACGGGGTCGCTTTGCGATACGCTTGGCAACGGCGAGTAATGGACAACGGCACTGTCTCCACAATGGCGCGGGGTCAATGCCAGCACCGATGCGCCGCTGTCCTTGTGGGTGCTTTGCGGGGTGATGTTCAGGCTGGTTTTGTCTTTGGGGAACGGGCCTTTTTCAATATAGCCGTCTTCGCCTTGCCGCCAGCGGTTGAGTTTTAGGGCTTCGGCTTTGAGCATGTCCATACCTGCCGAGCCAGGCATCCAAGGCCATTCGGGATTGTTTTTGGCGCGCATGACCAGGTCTTTCCAAGGGGTGCGGCGGTCACGTTCCGGCCAGAGATACACTTCGGCTTGTGCCAGATAGGTGTTGACATCTTCTTTGACATCCAAGGCCAGTTTGTAGTTGGCGCGGGGGCTAGCCAACAAGGCTTCTATTTGCTGTTCTGCCGATTGCTCGCCTGAACCGGAAATTTTCAGAGTAGTTGTCGCCTCGACGGTTAAATCTTAAGCGGCTTTTTTGTTCCGAGTTATCTCCTCTGCGTTTGGTTTTTGGTTAGCTTTGGTCTTATCAGGATTAAGGTGGACTGCCTG
>Ga0208259_1000118_pt1 | contig 30247 bp, 21 predicted proteins | sample CryBogCBH22May08_FD_184618 | JGI IMG/M metagenome (GOLD analysis project Ga0208259, IMG submission 184618) | Freshwater microbial communities from Crystal Bog, Wisconsin, USA - CBH22May08 (SPAdes) | ecosystem: Environmental > Aquatic > Freshwater > Lake | place: Crystal Bog, Wisconsin, USA... | reverse complement strand
GAAACAATGCTGGATGTTAGTGTGCTTTCTGCCGATTTAGCCCTAGAGACCTCGGAAACAATGCTGGATGTTAGAGTGCTCTCTGCGACAACAGCTCTAGACGTCTCGGTGGATAGTCCAGTGGAAAGAGCGGTCTCGGTCAATTTAGCTCTTGAAGTCTCAGTTGAAAGACCAGTGGACAGAGTAGTCTCTGCTCCAGTAGCCCTAGTAACTTCGGATAAAATACTAGATGTTAAAGTAGACTCTGCCAATTTGGCTCGGGAAGTCTCGGTGGAAAGATTTGTTGAAAAACCGGTTTCAGCCAAAATGGCTCTAGACGTCTCAGTTGAAAGACTGGTGGATAACCCCGATTCGGATAATTTGGCTCTGGAAGCCTCGGTTGAAAGACCAGCGGTTAAGGTAGATTCTGCAGTAGAGGCCCTGGCGGTCTCAGATGTAATACTAGATGTTAATAAAGATTCAGCTGATATAGCTCTAGAAATCTCTATGGAAACACCTGTAGCTATGCTATTCAAATCAGATAAATCCGTATTTTGATATGAAGAAACAAGGGTTGATAAACTAGTAATTAACGACGCATCAACATTCGCTAACAGAGTAATTTGTGTATCAACGTATGCTTTGTTTGTAGCATGTGAGGCTAATGTAGGCGTTGTATTTACCATTACAGCACTACTTAAAAAATCAACAGTTGCAGTATTATTACTATAACCTTTGACTACCGCTCCTTGACCTAAATAAAGCGTTCCACCTAGTTGAGAAAGTTGAGATACACTGCTAGAAGACATGTTATACATATTACTAATATGTAAAAAAATACAAAAATAGTAATTGTAATAATTGTAATAGAATTGTAATTTACTGTTTCATTCTCACAACAGATATGGTCAGCTTATTGTGGCAAACCATTTATTATTTGTAGAGCCAATTACATAATGAATTTGAACTTTTGAAAAAGATCCTAAAGATAAAGAATTTCCTCCATTCGGTTGGTAAAAAATACTGTATATATTTTCTCCATTTTGTGAATACAGATCAACCGATTCTGGTGATGCATTAATAATAACATAATTTGTTCCGTCACTTACATTTGTAGGTAAAAGAATGTTGCTATATTTTTCAGTAACATATATATTATTACTGTTTGTACTTGAATCTGCAATATGATAAGAACTGTTTATTATATGAGTAACATTAAAGGTTATTCCAGATATATTTATAACTTGTTGAATATTTTGAACAGACTGTTGTTGTTGTAATAGCTCTTGTTGTTGTAGTTGCTGTTGTAGTTGCTGTAGTTGCTGTTGTTGTTGTAGTTGTTGTGTTTGTGCAGCATATTGTTGCAATTGTGTAGAGATAATATTCGTTTTTTCATTTACAAATTTAGTATTTGCAATTTGTTTATTAGCAACAGTACTTACAGGCGTTTCCACTGTAGGAGTACCTCGCAAATAAATATTCGGCGCAATATTCGCGGATTTTACTGAATTATAATTGAGTTTAATAGGGCTATGCCAATGTAATAAATAGTTTTGTTGCATATAAATTAATATTATTATAACATAATATTACATAATATTACACCGACAAAAAATAAATTTGTATAAGTTTATAAAATGTGCGTTTTAGTGAGGAGCCGGAGTTAGAGAGGAGCCTGAGTTGCGAAGCAACGGAGAGCGACGAACAGAATCAGGAGGCAGAATACCGGATGATTATATCCATTTTCATACCTGAAAGGAAATTTTTGAGTGACTAAGCAACCATATTTGGTTACTTCAGACACGAAAGATCTTACCCTTTAATCTCCAGGCTGACTAATGAGACTGGAGATGATTTTGAATTTGTTACCAATAATGATAACAAATTCAAATAAAGGCATATGCTAATTTGGAGATTAAACATTTATGAGAAACCTGTGTTCTTTATGAAGTTAGCAAAGGGGGATGACAAACAGAATCCTCTCTAGAATAATTGATTCACTAATATTTTGTATTGGTTCTGTAATGCTTTGTTAGATGGTAAATATCGGTCAATTATTTTTCTATTTTTTTCCAAATATTCGCTGCTATTTGCATCATGATTTAATATAACATCCGTTACAATTTGTCCACCCATGTCATAATTAAATTCTTCGTAATAATATCCAATATCCTTGCACAAATGCGCATTATGAACAATAGGCCATCCCATCCAAGCCAAGTCCAAATACAAATAATTAAGCGGATTCTCCCATTGATGAGAGACAACTATATCTGCATACTTGGACATGAAAAATAAGCTATTGTATCGCGATTCAATACTTAACTTTGCATCAGCAAATAAATCAAGCGATTTAACAATAATATTGAATTTGTCCAAATTGAATATATTGATATCATCCGGTTTATTTGTTATGTTATTCATGAACACTTTGTCAATATTTTTATTGTTTCTGTATGCATTTTCGCACACTAGTAATGCTGGGAATACCCATTTCATAATACTAATATTTGGTTCAAAAATAACAATCTTTTTGTTTTCTCCGCGATTCGTATATAATAATTGATCTACCGTATCAATATTTTCTGAAACTTGGGACAACTCAATTGCTTTACTAGACCATATAAAGGGAACTTCAATACACGGACAACGATACAAAGTTTGCCAATAATATTTGTTTGTATTTGTCATTTGAGGAATTGACCAAATTTGATCAAAAACATATTTTTTGTTTTTATCTACAAACCTATATGTGCTTCTATTTTTATGCTGGCTGTACAAAATCGTTTCAGAATCAATCAAATACGAATTACCACAAAAATATGCAACTAATTTTGTTTTAGTGTATTTAATGGTCTCAATTATATTATTTTCCAGTTCATATCCCATTATAATTACAACATCAAAATTAGAGTCTAATATATCCGTGTGATTTATTGTGGAAAATCTATCATCATATAGAACCTTCTTATCAAGATCTGAAACCTTCTTGTCGTCTATTATAAAATAACAATCATATCCGATATTCAATAAAAGCTCACCGAAATATAATACATTTTGTTTAATACCATTTGAGAACAGCTGTGCCAAATTTTTTGGTATATCCAAAGTGATACCTATTTTGGTCCTTTTTACCGATTTTAATTGTCTTTCTTCAATTGGAACTCTGGATGGAATGATCGTTTTTGTGAAATAATGTTTCAATAAAATTACGCTTGGATTATCATCGTCTATAGTAATAGCTATATCTTCATTAAATATTTTTTCAGTAAATATCTTTTCATCCGCATTTATTATGCCAAACTTTTGTAAAAGTCTGTTATTATCATCAATAATATTGAATAACTTTTTGCAGACATAAAAGTAGTCTTCTTTCAGAACAGTTATATTCATATTGTACATATCTTTGAGAGCTTGATGAATAATAATATGATTAGGCTCGCATCCAATAAATCCATTAAACATTGATGAGTTATTTAACAAGGATTTAACAGTAAAAAACGAATAATCCTTCACAATATTTTCAATATGCTCTTCAAGCATAGCGTCCGAGTCAATATAAACACCGCCTTTTACATATAAAAAATAATATCTGAAAAAATCAGCTTTGTGTGCACCATTAATCATTGAATTAAATAGAGCCACACTATTTTCAAATTCTTGAAGAGGATTATCTTGTATAAATTGAATAATATCGGCATCCTTAAAGTGATAATACGTCCATCCTTCGCATTTTTCCTGTATTTGTTCAACCAAATACTTGGGTGGTTTTATTATAGAAGTTTGAAAAACAATCTTTGGTATTTTCATATTCTGGTATATTATATATATAATTTTAAACATCAGTAAATTATAATTGTAAATTCTGTAATTATATCTGTATTTTTTGTAATTTAATGGACGCGGAAAGTGTATGAAACAATATATAAATAAAGCATATAAAGATTTTACATGAGAATAAATAATAATATGCTTTATGAGGATGACATTTTCCACCCGAATTATGAAGACGGGCTAACAGAAAATAAAAAGACGGTGCCCAGCAATTTTGGATTGCAGGAATTTTCCAAGAAGAACGAATGTATTATCACTAGCTATGTGGATAATAAGCTTATGAAGATAAAGTGTTACAAGTCTTCGGGTATAAATACACGTATTATAAATGCGATTAGCGGTGAGCCGTATCGCGGACATTTGATCGGATCCCGCAATGAGGATTTTTATTTCAAGGTTTGTGTACCACACCTTGGAAGCTTCTTTTACATCTCACCAGAAGAGTGTGAGAAACATATGAGAATAACATTCAATGAGAATATCAAATCGTCGTGGAGACAAAAATTTATTCATGCGCAAATTAGAAAGGCATAAGTAAATAAATATAGAAACAAAAAAATGTATACGTATATTATGTGGTATACATTTTTACTTATTGCAACACAGCTCTTTTGTCAAAAGGGTGGATATGATTGCAGACCAATAGATATTATAAACATAAACGCAAAACCATTTGATAGAAATATAATTCGGAAATACAATATATTCAAATACTTGAACAGTCTAAGCCAATCAAAATTGGATAAGGTGAGATTGATTTCAAATAATGAAATTCTTTCAGATATGCCCACACGAGTAAGAACTGCCAATTTAACAATGGGCGGCCTTTTGAGAGATTGGTATTACGATTTTTAGCTGCTTTTATTTTTATTCTTCCATAACATCTATTTCAATATCCTCAGAATCCGCCGCATCAACTTTCGTGTATTTTTCTAGATATCTATAAATCCGATTGATATCTAGTTTGGTAATATCAAACGTCTCAATAATTTCCGCATCATTTTCAATATTCTTATCCTTCATATTCAAGAAAAAGGCAAACATATCCTTCTTGTCCATACCCAACTGCTGACAGAGGGTTTGAATAAAAATAGAATTATTGTATTCTGTGGAATATTTTGTCAAGACTTTTGTAAACCGAACCTCTGTTGGATTATACTTGGGCAGTTTTTTCCCCAATGTCGTGAAATGATCGTGATATATTTTATTATTCTTAAAAGTTTTTATAATAGAACTCATCTCATTAAATTGCCATATTTGCTTTTGAAACGTAATGCGGTCAATATAGTCTGCAAAACACATATTTTCCAATAGCTTCAAATAAAACGGCACACTTATACTTGTTTTCTGTTTTCCCAAAACATCAATAATGTTTTCATGCCAAAGCAATCCAACAATTGTACGATCCGTTTCATTCATCAATGTGCTATGTTCCTCAATTGGAAAGGGATGATTGATTAACCGTTGGGTAATCTTCTTCGTATCATCATTGTAAGATTTCACCTGAAATATATTTTGAATAATCTCATTTTTTAGAATACTTTGATTATTCTTGTATATGTTGTATATATTGTTTAGCTTGCGCAAATCACCTTGAACAAACTGAATAATATTTTCTCTCAACTCGGCTTCTTTGTCTGGAATAATTTGTTGAATAATCTCTGTTATCTCAGACTTGGTCGGCGTTTTAAGCTCAACTGCATTACATACATTCATAAGCTCCTTTATCTTTTTATCAATATGATAATTACCGATACAAATAATCGGATTAATTGTGGTTTCCTCCAACTTTTGTTTCTTCGTTTTCTTGGGTCGGATTAGTTTGATAAGAGTGTTTATTCCACCCTTATCTCCATTATTCATCCCGTCAATCTCATCCATTACAATAGCGATTTTTTTCACCTTTTTATGGAATAGACTCATAATATTCTTATCAGACATGTTGTGTTTTGTAATATTATCAATGATTAACTTGTTTCTTATATCTCCGGCATCATATTTTATAACATCATAGTCAAGCTCTTTTAATAAATTCATAACAAAAGTCGTCTTTCCACAACCAGGGTTGCCATAGACGTAAATCCCCTTTTTCACTAAAAAATCGTGCTTATTTAATTCAAAGATTCTTAGGGCTTCTTTTATTTTATTTGAATCATCATCTCTATGTAAAATTTTATTTATATTCAATTCGTCCATCTTATGTTTTTGGTCTTCTTTTTAAACTTATTTTTATAGCCAGTATTTATAATTTCACTTCTACATTTCGCTGAATTTGACTCAATACAATAGTCCATCAAATAGTCCATGTAATTTGCATAGCTTACATATTTATAGATATATTTTTTTGATGATTGGTTGGACCATTTCTTGCCATTTTCTCGAAGCATCATAGAAAAGAGGAAGCAAAAATCATTCCGAACAACGAACCGAATATTTTTATTTGTTCTATTCAAAAGTTTATGATATTTGTGATAGTTCTCTCTAGATATCCAAATCAGACTTCTACGGGGGATGTATTCATAAATAATATCAACCAACTCCATTGGTATCTTATTTATGAATTGAAAAAGGGTATCCATATATACAAAATGCCTAGATTAAATAACTGAATACATATTATTTAAGTGTAGTAGTTTTGGCAGGGACGACTGTGCATGGATTAGGTACACCATATGTCAGACCATCCCAACTTACTTTATTGTTCATCGCCCATGTATATTTTGCACAGGCGCCGCTAGTTGGACCCGTACCGGTGCCAACAAAGGAGCTGCCTGAAAAATTCATGGGAGACTGAGCGATCCCCATATTTGTTTTTTGGGCATTTGCAGTACACGCCGTACCATTTCCAGAAATGTCTAACCAGTAATCTGGACAATCCCCTATTACAGGCGGCCAGACTACATTACTTTTTCCCTTGACTAATGTAAGTCCTACAATGATTAGTATGATAATAAGAAGAACAATGGCGACAATAACAACCACTGATTGAAAACTAGCCATATATATATAAATTAAAAGAATATTATTTTTTTATTTGAGTAATATAATATAATGAAAAGTAGCAACGGTAGAGTAGATATACGATCACCAAATACAAGTAATCTATTTGCCATGTATGACAAAATACCTACCAATCAATGCAGTACATATAGAAATCCAGTGGAAGGTCTATGGGATTCAAACACCTTAGCAAACACTTTTTTCTCTAAAGAAAATATGCAAATTATTCAAAATGGAATCCGTTCAGGAGTGTATGAGAAATCAAATGGACAGTACTTGATCGGTCCTCAAGATTGTGATAGTTTGAAAATAATCATGAGAAGCATATTTCTACAATACGCAGCGAATCAACCAACAAATATTACTCAACAAGTACATGAATTAAATCAAATGGTGCTAAACTATTGCATTCAGCAGGTTTATAGTGAAGCCAAAGGCTACATGAAATATATCAGCGATGTCAGTACCTTAGCAGTTCCGATTGCTCACCCAGTTCAAGCAGCAGATCGCGACAAAGAGTTGGTCTTACAGCCTTGGTTTTAATTCTTTCGTGCTTGAAGTAACTATCTTTGGTTACACACTTATATTCATCCGGCATTCTGTCTCCTGAATCTTTTCGTTCCGACCGTCGCTCTCCGTCGCTTCGCGTCTCCTGCTCCTTACAAGACGTAGTCGCTCAAAAAAATCCCTTTTAATGAGGTCGCAAAGCGACGGAGAGCGACGGTCGGAACGAAAAGATTCAGGAGACAGAATACAGAATGAATGTAGAGAGAAAAACGTAAAGAACGCATAAATGTAATTTTCTACTTGTAACTATGGGAATGCAGGCATTTATGTCGCCGCCTTGAACACTGTTTTTTTTGCTACCACTTTTAACTTTTTTTCCTTGACTGCTACAGCACCTTGCATTAATCTTTCTCTCTCCTCTGTGTATGCAACATACTCTGTACGCAACTTATTCAATTCAGTGAGCCACATTTTTTGTATCGTGGTTGACTGAACATTATTTAGTTCTTCCAACTTGTCTCCGTGTTCTTTCAACAGCTTCGCCACGTTCTCTTCTGTAACACTATCCATCGGCATTTTTATCAAATATTTAAAGTCTATGTCAACACCCGCTTTGGCATATGATTTACTAGTCAACATATCTACTACTTGCTCCTTGGTCTTCTTGCGCAAGTCTATCGTATCATTCAATACTTCTTGAATGTAACGCGCCTTGTTAGACAAAACAACCAGCTCTTTCGTCAGCGATTGAATCATATGATCTTTGCGTGTTTCATACAACTCTAGACGCGTATCATAGTAATCATCAATGATCTCACTCACTGTTCCGTATTTCTTCAATTTATCCTTGGCATCAAACAAGTGCATGTTACTAGTTGAACCAGTCGTATATAATTTGAATACCTTTTCCAATGCGTTGCATCCGTGATCAGTCGGTGTAGACTCCAGCTCCTCCAACTTTCCTTTTTGCAAAACTATAATGAAATCTACAGTAGTGTCCTTGCTCATATCATCATAGTCTTTTACCAAGGGCGTCACTTTTTTACCGGTCTTGTCTGTTGATTCTGTAAGCGATTCAAGCAGCTCCTTGAAATCCTCTGTCCATACTCCAACAGGCAGCTCAGTAACGCGGATCTTGTCTGCACCAGCTTTTTCATATCTACCCTTGATCAGATATTTCGCACCGGTTGATGCGCTCGGAATTTTATCAATGGTTCCTTTGAACCCTTCATAATATGGCACAAACTCTGTTGCCGAAATCGCGACAGAATCTTCTGCTAGCTTCGCCTTCAAATAATCCATGATTGTAATCGGATGATAACACATGATATCTGTACTGAATCCAGTTCCAATACCCTTGGAACCGTTGATCAATATCATCGGTATGATCGGGGCATAGAACAGAGGCTCAACCAATTGACCATCATCATCCAAATATTTCAATATGGCATCGTCTTGCGATGGAAATAGCGATCTAGTAATCTTGTTCAAGTATGTGAATATATATCTTTCGCTCGCACTGTCTTTTCCTCCTTGCAATCTCGTGCCAAACTGACCACTAGGAACCAACAAATTTATATTGTTAGATCCCATAAAATTTTGCGCCATACCTACAATAGCTGCATTGAGCGACGCCTCGCCATGGTGATACCCAGAATGCTCGGATACATAACCACTAAATTGTGCGACCTTGATTTCAGTATGCAGATTTTTCTTGAAAGCTGCATATAATATTTTTCGCAGACTAATCTTGAGGCCGTCCATCAAGTTGGGTATACTACGGTCGCAATCGTATTTGGAGAAATGAATCAACTCCTTGTTCACAAAATCCGGATAGCTCACAGTTTCCTTGCTCGTGTCCAAATAACTGTCGCGTTCATAATCTTCCAACCATTCTTTTCTATCGTCTGCGCGTTTCTTGTTAAATACCATATCAATAACATCGTCGCTTGCTTGCCCGTTATGTTCAAATCCGACAATCTTCTTTTTCTCAAAATATTCGCGAAATTCTTTTCCGGTGCTTGTTCCCAAACCTTTGTAATATTTGACAGTCCAACCGCCATTGTCACTTTCCATATTATTCACCTTTTGCCACGATTCATACTCTCCCGTATTGTAAAACATCAGCTCTTGCTTACCTTTGCGCGCTTTCAAAATTGGCGTATTCATAAAACCAATAAACCCGGTAATAAGCGTCAAACTTGGCCACTCAGATTGGAACAAGTTGATGCCCAGACCCTTGATATGACTGCCGTCCAAGTCCTGATCTGTCATGAATAATATGCGTCCATAACGCAATGATTTGTAGATATCTTCCATCGTGTTGTAAGATTTTCCAGTTTCCAAACCAAGAATCTTCTTGATCTCGGCGATCTCTTTATTATCTGTGATTTTCTTGGTAGATTCCCCACGAACGTTCAGTATCTTACCTTTCATTGGATACACTCCAAAGATATTGCGATCTTCCGAAGACAAGCCAGATACGATTCCAGCCTTGGCTGAATCACCCTCACAAAAGATGATGGTACAGTTCTTGGATTTCTCTGTGCCAGCCCAATTCGCATCAATCAGCTTGGGAATTCCGCGAATCGTCTTTGTCTTTGCGCCATCCGTTTTCTTGGCTGCCTTGTTTTCTTTCACCTCTGTGAGAGCACACGCGGCGTCCATAACACCCATCTTTGCCAACTTTTCAATCAGCTTATCGCTCACTGTGCATGAGGAGCCGAATTTAGATGAAGGTGTGTTCATGAAATCCTTTGTCTGACTGTCAAATGCCGGATTTTCAATGTCACACCGCAAGAACAGAATGAGCTGTTCTTTGATGCTGTTCGCGTTGACAACAACCTTCTTCTTTTTCTCAATCAACGCGCACAATTTTCTTGTAATTTGATTCAAAATATATTCTACGTGCTTACCTCCCTTGTTTGTGTTTATGCCATTCACAAAAGATACCTGCTGAAATTCGTGTGTTGTTGACAATGCAACCGCATATTCCCAGCGTTTATTTTCGGCTTCCTCATATACACGAGGCGTTGTATCTTTTGAACCAATATACATGTCAACATATTGTTGGAAATTTTTTACAGGAATGAATGTGGAATTGTACTTTACCTTGAGGGACTTGTCTGTGACCGCGGCAATATCATAGACACGCTTCTTCAGCAATGCAACCATATCGGGAGACAGTCCAGTTATACCTAGGCGCGCAAAATCCGGCTTGAATGTGATCTTCGTATACGGTTTCGTCTTGCATTTGGTTACGGTTGGCTTACCGATTATGTCCAAGTTGCTGCCGAATGTTTGCACATACTTTAAACCGCGCACATGATCAACTGTTTCCACTGATCCACCAGTAGACCAAATGAGTACAAGTTTGAACCCAAACCCATTCTTTCCGCCGACTATCTTTTTTTCTGTTTTGTCGTAATTTGTACTGGTGCGCAAGTGGCCAAAGATCAGCTCTGGAATCCAAATGTTATATTCGGGATGCATCGCGACGTCAATACCGTTTCCATCGTTGATCATTACGATTGTGCCATCCTCTTGAATGTCAATATCAATATATGAGACCGGAATGCTATTAGATTGTTTCGTAGCGACTGCTTGCATCATGCGAACGACATGATCACGACAGTTGACAACGCCTTCATCAAATAGTTTATACAAGCCTGGAATATAACGGATATTTTTTTGCACAATTTTATATGAATCGGCGACGGAATCGTCCAACACCCACAAATCACAATCCACTTCCTCTACAGATCCGATGTAGGTGTCGGGATTGTCCAAAATGTGCTGCTTGTCCGTCTTCTGCTGATATTTATTTGCGAGATCTGTTGATGCCATTGTTTACTTTACTATGAATACATACATCTAGATCTGTTTTTTTCATTTCATTTTTTTTCACTGTTTCCAAAAGATGGAGTCCCAAACCCTTGTTCGTTTAACCCTTTCATGTCTGAAAGGGAATTTTTGAGTGACTAAGTAACCAATTATGGTTAGAATCATCTGGCATCCTGCCTCCTGATTCTGTTCGTCACTCTCCGTTGCTTCGCAACTCCAGCTCCTCACTACTTCAGGCACGAAATAGTTAACCTCATTTCAAAATTAAAATATCTAATAAAATTAGGACAATGTCTAATGCAATTAAGACGAATATTGTTAGAACTGGTGAATATAGGTTTACGAAAGATGGCGTTTTTGCAATAAACCCAATTACTTCTATGAATTATAAACCGGAATTTCAAACGAATTCTAATAGTTTATATATAAAAAATAATTATATTATTGATAGTAATAGTGCTTTAGCAAATTTAATAAATGGTAATTTTATTGTAAAAAAAAATACAAATATACAATTATCAATGAAATTATCTGGACTTGACATTGTAAACAGTTATGATGAATACGCTTTTCATAGACCATTAAAAGATGAACGAAAATATGATGAAGATGATCTTCCGATTGATGATGATGACAGTATTAATGAAAATGATTGTTTAAAGTTTGGCGAATGTTTAACCTTTGCGAATCAAAAAAATGATATGAACACATTCAATAAATTATTAAAAGCAATAAACAGTCCCCCCGTTTTACAATCTACATCATCTGAAATGCCTTTTGGTGCTACAGAATTTGATAAAGATAATATAAAAATATTAGAAACGATTGATGATAATGAAAAAAATAACTTTGCTGTTCCTGTCAATGGTGAAAGTTATGCTATTGTCAGAAGACAAATAGTTAATAATTTCGCAGCATATCACATTGCGTTTGTATTATATACTCATAATAATGTTAACATTACTCTTGAGGCAGAAGCTGATAATAAAAATAATTATCAACCCAAGTTTTCTTTTTATGACATCAATCCCAATGGTTATACTTTTCATAGAAGATGGTCTGCTGAATTATTTAAAAATTCTACTAATCCAGATGAAATAGAGAGATATAATGCATTATATAATAATGGTGAAACAATCGTATTAAAATCAAGAAGTATTAATGATGTACTAAAAGAGATTGATGAAGAAAATAATATTGTTTCTCCTCCGTTAAACGTGAAAAGAAAAAGAACAACCACGGATGAAGCGTTTACAAAAAGAAAACGTACTGGAGGAAAAAAATACAGAATAAAAACCAAAAAATTATCTAAAAAAAGGTATAAAAAAAAGTTAAAACCAAAAACTAAAAAGAGACAAGTATATATATAGTAAGAATGTCGTGTACCTATACAACATACGCACCCGACCTTAACTCATCTGGTTATTACACGCCTGTCACAATGTCAGTATGTCCTGTGCCCAAAATAAAAAAATTATATTATCCTACGCAAGATGCTGTTTATAGACAATTCAAATCAAAGAGTTGTACAATTACAAAACAAGCAGCGGGTGCAACATTTAACAGTATCAATAACGCAACTCGTATTGGTAATATTCTCTCTGCTGGACCTGGAAGTGTAGGTGGAAATGTGCAATTTATAGCCAATGGGGGCAGCGATGGTATGCGAGCTGGACAGCCTGGTGGGATTAGACCTCCTTTAAGAAACCAATTTTAGCGAGAATAACATCGGACTCACAAATCCGAAAAAATTGCAATTCTCTCGTGTGCTAAAAAACAAGTAAAAAGAATTATTTTCTTGCGTTATTTTATAAATGACTCGTCTTTCTAGAAAAGAGCAAAAAAAATATCAGATGATGATTGGATCTCGCGTACAAGTTATGCATGGAAATGCCCATCACACTTCCGGCGGTTTGACAAAAAAACACCTCTTTATGAACAAGAATGGACGTATTGTGTCCAAGTCCAAGCACTTTAGCGCAAAAAAGGACAACCGCCTTGTTAAATCCGGATATGGATCTTGCAAAGGCAAATTTGGTTATGTAAAACTTAAAATGACTATGAAACACCGAAAGAGCATGCGTGGAGGATCAATGTACTCTCTCTCTCCCTCACCTTATGATGGTCAGGGTGTAGGCACAAGTGGACCAATGGTACAAATCATTGCTGGTCAAGCGGGAGGCCGAAAAACACACGGAAGCCGAAGACACCGACGCGGAGGTAATGGCGTGAATTTCCCCATGTCACCAGAACCATATGACGGACAGGGCGTCGGTACAAGCGGTGTTGGAATTCAGTTGGTTGCTGGACAAGCTGGAGGAAAAAGAAAACATAAAAAAGGAGGTGCATTAGTACCACCAAAAGTAAGTGCTCATATGTAAAAATTATTATTTCCTTGGAGAAGAAGCATACCAATTATTGGAAATAAAACGATCAAAAACCACAAATTTTGCAAGATTTATATTAATATATTTTTCAAAATACTGCTTATTAACAATCCATTTACCGACGAATCTCTCACAATAAAAAGTGTACGCTTCGTCAAAAGAAACGAGGATCGCAGACCCTTCTTTTTTCTGAAAATCCTCCTTTAAACCTTGCAAGGCGAGAGAAATGTCTCCCCATTTATCCCATTTTCCACAAGCCATATTAAGAACGTATTTGTCCTCTATTATCACAACAAATGGAAAAAAATGTTTCAGTATTTTCAGGACCTCTGTTTCAGTGATACTATTTCCGGTGGTTTTGAACAGTAGACATATTTCATCCATTTCCAATTCTCCTGTTGCATTCTCCACCATGTTTTCCTCCCAGAATTGGATAAATTGACTAATAACCGGCAAAAATTTACTCGTAACCTGCAAAAAAGAATCGGATTCTTCGTGATATTGGAATCTCTCTTTCAATTGTTGTTTCAATGTGTTTGAGTAAATCATATTTGGATACAAGAACTGAGATAAATATTGCTTCCACAAGTAATGCATATGCTTCCATTTCATTTGGTCTGTTGTGGTGGCTGAGGACGATACTGTTTCTGGTGGTTGTGTGATGGTAATACGCTCTGCACAAAATACATCTATAATCGTGCTAGAATTTATGCTATTCTTCAGGAAAAATGCGTATTTTTTCAAATCTTCGCCCGCTTTCGTCAAAAGATAATGGTCACCATTTTCATACCGTATAGAATAATGTGCGGCAACACATAATAGGTCCAACCCCATGTGTATATCAATGGTTTGCGAGATATTATCCACCATATGTATCAATCTGCAATTTTCATATTGATGATTCTCGTGATATTTGGTCATGAAATTGTGTGTCGCGTTTGTATTTCCAATAGAAATATATGCGATATTATCTATATCCGTAAGTATTTTTTTGGATTTACCGTGGAAAAAATATATATAATCTTGTTTTTTCTTGAAAATGTTGTCGCCGATCACTGTCAAAAAGTATTTGACTTGATCCTTTGTCGTGAAAAATGCTGGATACAAGAAATTCAAAACGTTTTGAATCGTCTCCGACTCAGGAATAGATTTTAACAGATTTCTCTCTTTAATTTGTTTGATAATCGTGGATTTCGTTTTATATTTCCACTGTATAAGTGGATCGTCGTATGTAATTGTCGTTAATAATTTGTGCAGAATATCATCTTCCTTAATAACTGTGTAATGCTTGCCGTCATATTCGTAAAAGCAATTCATGTTGGCTAAATAATAGTAATTATTCTTGCTCAAAAATACCTGCATAAAGACTTGTTGCTCGTAGGTCAGCATATTTGTCCGGTCAATGCGTTTTTCATAGTTTTTGTCTTCTGTCTCTAGGGTCGTCTCTAATGCTGTATTAATATGATAGTCTATGCGTTGTAATATATATGAATTAGATTCATACTTTTTGCACAAGTGTTGAATCTGCTGTTTGCATTTTTCCTCCATCATTTGTTTGTAAAAATAAATATTTTTATATTCTTTTACAGTATAGATGAAAAATAAAACTAGAAGAATAAATGTGCCATTGCGATATTTACCAAATCGGCTCTCTCGCAAAGACCGGAAAAGCCAGTCTCGCGGTTTATTAAAATCGCGCAGACTATACAAGAAGGGCGTATTTTTCACAAGAAAAAAGGTATCTTCTTTTCAATCTAAAGTATCTCCACATATTATCCGAGCTAGGAAAATTTATAATGTTGAAAAAATTGGTGCAACATCGGAGCTCGCCCGAAAATCGGGGTGCTCTAAAGCGGCATTGGCAAAGATCATCAATAAAGGCGCTGGAGCATATTTTTCATCTGGATCAAGACCGAATCAAACGGGGCAATCATGGGGCATTGCGCGGCTGGCTAGTGCGCTGACTTCTGGAAAAGCTGCTGTGGTAGATTATAGTATTCTACAAAAAGGATGCAAACCAAATAGCAGGGCGCTCCGAATGGCGCGAAAAATATATGGTGAGGGAAAGTTGAGACACAGCCCAAAAACATCATTATCTAAAAAAATCTAGGATAAAAAACGCACATAAAAGGATTTAAAGAGTAAAAGAAAATAAGTTTAGAATGAGCAAAAATGCATCAACGGAGGACAATGTTCTCACTATTAAAACAGTACAAATTGCGCCTTTCCGTACATTGATGACTGCTTTGAAGGATATTCTATTAGAGACGAATATTTCTTTCCAGCCAGATGGGATTCGTATAATTAATATGGACAAGTCTCATACCATTTTAGCACACTTATTTTTAGCCGCTCAGAATTTTGAATTCTACGAGTGCAAGAAAGAGAAGATTATTATTGGTGTGAACATGTTTCATTTGTTCAAGTTGATCAATTCTATTGATAATGACGATACGTTGACAATTTATATTGAAAATAATGATTACGTAGATGGTATCGTATCACATTTGGCGCTGAAGTTTGAGAATGGGGAGATCAAGCAGTGCAAGACTCAGAAGCTGCGTCTCATTGAACCAGAGCCAGAGGAGTTGGAGTATCCTGATGTCAAGTTTTCTTCTGTCATTAATCTGCCTTCAGCCGATTTTCAAAAGATTATTCGTGATTTGTCGTGTATTTCAGACAAGTTAGAGATAAAGTCGGTTGGGAATGAGCTGATCTTCAAATGCTCGGGTCAGTTTGCGTCTGCTGAAATTCACCGGGCAGAGTCTGATGGAAGCATGGGCTTTGTCTTGAAGCAGGATTCAAACAAGGTTATTCAGGGCGAGTTTTCCTTGAAGAATTTGGGATATTTCATCAAATGCACCAACCTGTGTTCACAGATTGAAGTTTATTTGGAGAACGATTTGCCTCTTGTTGTCAAATATGATGTTGCCAGTTTGGGTTCCATTCGACTTTGTCTCGCCAGCTTGCCCTCGACATAATAAACGCACGGATTATGCTGACAATTATGATGAAGCCTGCCTCCTGAACATGTTGGTCGCTTCGCATCTCCTGCTCCTCACAACACTATTATTTCATGAATTATGAATAATGAACCATTCATTTCCTAGATATATTCAAAAAGATGTAGGGTAAATTATAATAAATATATATCTCATCTATTTGCATAGATATATATGTGTGAATCGGTGGCAACAATTGTATCCGCCTTCATGGCAAATATCAATTCGCGAGATGACCGCTCATATGATAAATATATTGAGTTAGCCAGAAGTTTATTGATAGTCCCAATAAATAAAATTATTTTTGTTGATAAAACTGTGATTGAACACTTTCAAGGATTTTCCAATGAAAATACGACAATTATTCCCTTTGTGAAGGAATCAAATTATTTGTATAAATATGAAAATGATTTGGAAAACTTTTCATTAAATACAGCAAATCCAAGCAAAGATACAATTGGCTACATGTTTACTATGTGTTATAAAACAGAGTTTGTAAGAAAAGCGATCCAGCTCAACAATTATGACGCATCTCAGTTTATATGGATTGATTTAGGAATTAAACACATGATGATGCATTTGAGCGATTCAGAGTTTTCGGAAAAAATAATGCGACTAAAAGGTTTAGAGTATACTGTAAATGTACGAATTGCAGCTATATGGGAGCCAGACCTACACTATCAATTAGATTTATACAAGGATGTTTGCTGGTGTTTTGCGGGAAGCATATTTGGAGGTAATATAAAATCATTAATAGAATTTGCAGATTTAACAAAGGAAACTTGTTTACAAGTGATTAATGAGAAAAAAAGTTTAATGTGGGAAATAAACATTTGGAAATTGATCTATAATGTGGATCGCTGGAAATTTTTGTATTATATAATTAAAGGTCACGATTTTTCAATACTTGATAAATATTAAAAATTTTAGCGTGAATATATCTTTCAAAATTATTTTAAAAGATATATATATAATGTGTTCAAGAGGTTATCAGAACTATCTGGAATCTATGCGTGGATGCCAAAATAGCAGACCTTGTCCAGCACTCCCCCCTTCTCCTTGTGTGGTACCTGGTCCCCATGGACCTCCTGGACCTCCTGGTCCTCCTGGACCTACTGGAGCACCTGGAACACCTGGAACACCTGGAACACCTGGAGCAACCGGTGCTCAGGGACCTGTTGGTAGCACTGGTTCCACTGGAAATTTAGGACCTGTTGGACCACCTGGATCTGCAGGTGGTATCGTTTTATTTATGAATGTTGACTCGCTTGTTCCAATAGTAGTAAACTCGGGTCCTATTATTTATTACAACGTGGATTCTGAATTATATCCTCAAACAGCACCAACAATTAAAACAGTGACAAACTTGAGCACAATCCCTTATAATCCTACACCAGTTCCTGCGGTTTCTTTGCCAAATGGTGATACTGCTTACGGAATTCAATTTGCATTAATCCCAGGATTGCTCGCTTGTGATGTCATTCCGCCAGGTGTATGGGATATGCATCTTTGGGTAAGATCGCAACAATCACAGAATATTTATATGCAGTGGACACTCTATTATCAAAATGAAGGGAACGTACCGTATAGTCCCAATCCATTGCCAGGAGCATCCGATATTGTCCAAGTGAATTACCCATCTGCTTCAACACCTTCTGAAGTGGTAATGACATTGAATATTCCTATGCCAATTATATTACCTAGCTCTAATACACGGTTATTAGTTGGAATCACTGCTTATTCTACTATACCTAACTCATCTATTTCGTTATATTTTGAGGATAGTACTCCTTCGTTCATTCGCACCACATTAATTCGCATAGGTAGCACTGGTGCTACTGGATCACCTTCTAATGTAATGGGTCCTACTGGTCCAACGGGTGATGGATCAACCGGTGCAACTGGAGATGCTTCAAATATAACTGGTCCAACCGGATTCACAGGTCCAACTGGAGTTGGATCCACAGGCTCAACTGGAGCTCAATCTAATATAACTGGACCAACCGGTTTTACTGGCACAACTGGTGTTGGTTCAACTGGTTGGACTGGTCGCACTGGTTCAACTGGCTCTACCGGTCCAACTGGTTCAACCGGTGCAACTGGTGTAGGTGCTACAGGTGCTACAGGACCACAATCTAATGTGGTTGGACCTACTGGATCTACAGGACAGACCGGTAATACAGGCACAACTGGACCAACAGGTACCACCGGTGTCACTGGCACGACAGGTGCAACCGGTGTAGGATCTACCGGTACGACAGGTTCTACTGGTGCAACTGGATCTACCGGTGCAACTGGTTCTACTGGACCAACTGGCACTACCGGTGCAATTGGACCAACAGGCACAACTGGTGTCACTGGCACGACAGGTGCAACTGGTGTAGGGTCTACTGGTACAACTGGATCTACAGGTGTAACCGGATCTATTGGTGCAACAGGTGCAACTGGTGCAACTGGATCTACTGGCGCAACTGGATCTACTGGCGCAACTGGTGTCACCGGCACGACCGGTGCAACCGGTGTAGGGTCTACTGGTGCAACCGGATCTACTGGTGCAACAGGTGCAACAGGTGCAACTGGTTTTACTGGACCAACTGGTAATACCGGTACAACCGGTTCTACTGGTTCAACGGGTGTCACTGGCGCGACCGGTGCAACTGGTGTAGGATCTACTGGTTCAACGGGTGTCACTGGCGCGACCGGAGCTACTGGATTTACTGGAATCACTGGATCTACTGGTACAACTGGATATACCGGTCGCACCGGTTCTACTGGTGTCACTGGTCCAACCGGCGTTGGATCTACTGGTACGACTGGGCCTATTGGTCAAACAGGTACTACTGGTTTTACAGGACCGACTGGATTCACTGGCGAGACTGGTACGACTGGTTTTACCGGCGCGACAGGTATTACTGGTGATACTGGTGTAACAGGTCGCACAGGCGTAACTGGTTCCACAGGAACCACTGGTATCACTGGATCTACTGGCTCTACTGGCACAACCGGACCTACTGGATTTACTGGAATCACTGGAATTACCGGTCCTACGGGTCCTACGGGTGTAGGATCTACTGGTTATACTGGTATTACTGGTTCAACTGGGCGAACTGGTCAAACAGGTACCACAGGGCGCACAGGTACCACTGGCACAACTGGACCTATTGGTCAAACTGGTCCAACTGGTTTTACTGGACCAACTGGTCCAACTGGTTTTACTGGCGAGACTGGTACAACTGGTACAACTGGTTCAACTGGCACTACTGGTCCAACCGGTATTACAGGTGATACAGGTGTAACTGGAAATACTGGATCTACAGGATTTACTGGTCGTACAGGTATTACTGGACCAACTGGTATCACTGGTATCACTGGTCGTACTGGTCCAACTGGTGTTGGTTCTACTGGATATACTGGAACGACTGGTATCACAGGGCGAACTGGTACTACAGGGCGAACTGGTACAACTGGTACAACTGGTACAACTGGTACAACTGGTTCAACTGGACCGACCGGTTCAACTGGTCCAACTGGTTTTACTGGTGAAACTGGTACAACCGGTGCTACTGGAGTTACTGGTTCAACTGGGCCGACAGGTATTACTGGCGATACAGGTGTTACAGGTTTAACCGGTATTACAGGTACTACAGGAATTACTGGAACCACTGGATCCACGGGTCGCACTGGACCCACTGGTCGCACTGGACCCACTGGTGTCACTGGTCCAACTGGTGTAGGGTCTACAGGTTACACAGGTTGTACAGGCACAACAGGCACAACAGGTGTGACTGGTGGAACCGGTCCAACTGGTGCAAATGGTGTAACAGGTCGCACTGGAAATACTGGTATAACTGGTGATACCGGTCCAACGGGGGCAACCGGATCAATCGGATACACTGGGCCAACTGGTATAACTGGTACAACAGGACCAACGGGTGTGGGGTCAACTGGCGCAACTGGTACAATTGGATACACCGGACCCACTGGTATAACAGGTACAACTGGACCGACGGGTGTGGGCTCAACTGGAGCTACCGGTATTACGGGTATAACAGGTATAACAGGTACAACTGGACCAACGGGTGTAGGCTCAACCGGAGCTACCGGTATTACTGGTATAACAGGTGTAACAGGTCCAACTGGTCCAACTGGCATCGGCTCAACCGGAGCTACCGGTATTACTGGTATAACAGGTATAACAGGTCCAACAGGAATTGGCTCAACAGGAACTACTGGCATCACAGGTACAACAGGTGTAACTGGTTCAACAGGAACTACTGGTGCAACAGGTGCAACTGGTTCAACAGGAATTACTGGCATTACTGGTTCAACTGGTTCAACTGGTTCAACTGGTATTACTGGTGCAACTGGTGCAACCGGAATTACTGGTGCGACTGGTTCAACTGGTGCAACTGGTTCAACTGGTGCGACTGGTTCAACTGGTGCAACTGGTTCAACTGGTATTACTGGTGCAACTGGTGCAACTGGTGCAACTGGTGCAACTGGTATCACTGGTGCAACTGGTATTACTGGTTCAACTGGCATAACAGGTACAACTGGAATTACTGGTTCAACTGGTGTGACTGGTCCAACTGGTATTACAGGTGCAACTGGTACAACCGGAATTACTGGTATCACTGGTACAACTGGTACAACCGGAATTACTGGTATTACTGGTCCAACTGGTGCAACTGGTGCAACCGGAATTACTGGTGCGACTGGTTCAACTGGTGCAACTGGTTCAACTGGTATTACTGGTGCAACTGGTGCAACTGGTGCAACTGGTGCAACTGGTGCAACTGGTATCACTGGTGCAACTGGTATTACTGGTATTACTGGCATAACAGGTACAACTGGAATTACTGGTTCAACTGGTGTGACTGGTCCAACTGGTATTACAGGTGCAACTGGTGCAACTGGTACAACTGGTGCAACCGGAATTACTGGTGCAACTGGTGTAACTGGTGCAACTGGTCCAACTGGTGCAACTGGTATTACTGGCATTACTGGTGCAACCGGAATTACAGGTTCAACTGGTCCAACTGGTATAACTGGTGCAACAGGAATTACAGGTGCAACTGGTATTACTGGTATTACTGGTATTACTGGTATCACTGGTCCAACTGGTATCACTGGTATTACTGGTGCAACAGGAATTACTGGAACAACTGGTATCACTGGTCCAACTGGTATCACTGGTATTACTGGTCCAACCGGTATAACAGGAATTACTGGAACAACTGGTATTACTGGTATTACTGGCATTACTGGTGCAACAGGTACAACCGGTATTACTGGTGCAACTGGTATTACTGGTACAACTGGTACAACCGGTATTACTGGTCCAACTGGTACAACCGGTATTACTGGTCCAACTGGTATCACTGGTGCAACAGGTACAACCGGTATCACTGGTCCAACTGGTATTACTGGTCCAACTGGTACAACTGGCATTACAGGAATAACAGGTATTACTGGTATTACTGGTATCACTGGTACAACTGGTATCACTGGCATTACAGGAATAACCGGTATTACTGGTCCAACTGGTATTACTGGTCCAACTGGCATTACAGGAATAACAGGTATTACTGGTATAACGGGTGCTACTGGTACAACAGGCATTACTGGTCCAACTGGCATTACAGGAATAACCGGTATTACTGGTCCAACTGGTATTACTGGTCCAACTGGTATCACTGGTATCACTGGTCCAACTGGTATTACTGGTATTACTGGTCCAACTGGCATTACTGGTACAACTGGCATTACTGGTATTACTGGTCCAACTGGTATCACTGGCATCACTGGTATTACTGGTATAACAGGTATTACTGGTATAACGGGCGCAACTGGTATTACTGGTATAACGGGTGCTACTGGTATCACTGGTATCACTGGTCCAACTGGTATTACTGGTGCAACTGGTATAACCGGAATTACTGGTATTACTGGTATTACTGGTATTACTGGTATTACCGGAATTACTGGACCAACTGGTATAACCGGTATCACTGGTATCACTGGACCAACTGGTATAACCGGAATTACAGGCATTACTGGTACAACTGGTACAACTGGTGCTACTGGTATTACTGGTCCAACCGGTACAACTGGTGCTACTGGTATTACTGGTACAACTGGTACAACTGGTACAACTGGTGCTACTGGTATTACTGGTCCAACCGGTACAACTGGTGCTACTGGTATTACTGGTATTACTGGTCCAATCGGTATTACCGGACCAACTGGTATAACCGGTATTACCGGACCAACTGGTCCAGCTCCAAACTTAACCTTATATCCTACATTAGCAGGATCAAATACATTTGTTGGTTCAAATAATTTTACTTCTTCTGTCGCAACAGCAAAAACGCAAAACATTGGTGATAATAACACTGATATAGCAACTACGGCATTTGTAAGTAATACGTTATATAATTCTTCAAGTCCAAACAATATTGCACTTGGTACAAATTATGTACAATCTGCAATGCAAGGTAGCCAAAACGTTGCAATCGGAACCAGTTCACTGGCAGGTAATACCACCGGTACTAAAAATACCGCAATAGGTTACCAGGCATATCTAACTGGTAATTTTAGTAATTCAACAGCCATTGGATATAGCTCACAACCTACAGCAAGTAATCAGGTTATGCTTGGAACAGCTAACGAAAGTGTCATAATTCCAGGTACCACTATTAGTTTAACTAACACAAGTAATAATTCAATAAATTCTTCTTCAAACTTAACATTACAAGCACCTACGGGAAAATATATTAATTATAGTGCATCATCTTATGATTTCTTTGATGTTAGTGGAAATGTTCAACTATTAAATTTATCATCAGGCAGCAGTAACCCACAAAATGGAGTCGTTGGAATTAATATTTTTAATAATACAAATATTTTTCCAAATGCAAATAATTCAGTAGGAACAAGTAAATTGCAGTTGTATAGTGCTGGACCTACTAACGGTTCACCCTGTGCATTGTCAATTGGATGTATTAGTACTGCAGCATATGATGCCATTGGATATATTGATACGTTAGGTTATGGTGTTGCAGACCCAACCCCTCAGTTATCTTTACGATGTGGTGGAACAGAATATATAAATATCAGTTCATCCGGTGCACAATCAACAACACCACTCATTGGTACTAATAACAGAGTTATAGCAACTACGGCATTTGTAAGTAATACGTTATATAATTCTTCAAGTCCAAACAATATTGCACTTGGTACAAATTATGTACAATCTGCAATGCAAGGTAGCTACAATATTGGTATTGGTTACCAATCATTACAATCATGTAATGGAACAGCTAATGCAAATGTGGCAATAGGTACACAAGCATTACAAGCAAATACGACTGGTAGCAATAATACTGCTATAGGACATTTAACGTTGATTCACAATACGACGGGTGCCAGTAATACTGTTGTAGGAGAGGGTGCATTGCTGTATAGTAATAGTAATAATAATTGTGCATTCGGTTCAGGTGCATTGCAGAATAATGCTGCTACTGGTAGTAATTCTGGTAGTAATACTGCAATAGGTACCGATGCAAATGCGAATGGTATGTATAGTTATAATAATACTTGTATAGGTAATTCAGCAGGACAATTTTCCAGCGGTTATGAAAATACTGCTGTAGGTAATAATGCTTTTACTGGAACTTATGCGGCGGACGTTTCTGGTAATAACGGTTATCAAAATGTAGCACTAGGGTCTTATGCATTAAATTCCAATATTACCGGTTTTCAAAATAATGCTATGGGAATACAGGCATTAAATAACAATAGAAGCGGTAATTGGAATAATGCTATTGGATGTCTATCATTATACGATAATACCACCGGTCAATATAATATTGGAATAGGTCAAGCAGCAGTATATAATAATACCACAGGTAATAGTAACATTGGTATTGGACGTCAAGCATTAAATGGCATTATTGGTGGTGCTAATAATACAGCAATTGGAGATACTGCATATCTAACTGGTAATTATAATTATTCTACAGCCATTGGATACAGCTCACAACCTACAGCAAATCATCAGATTATGCTTGGAACAGGTGCCGAAACTGTGGTGATTCCAAATACATTAACATGGGGATATGGGACAACGCTGCCATCACTCAATTCGTCCAATATAGGGTTTCAAGCCATATCTACATCTGGTAATTTTAGTGTTACTACAAATGGTCCAACTCTCATCGGTAGTGTTAATATACCTGTTGCAGGAATATGGTACTGTACGTGGGCTGCATCTTTTACTCCTACTGCTGTCGGAAACTATTATATTGCTTATGCAGGTCTTGTAACAGCACCTTCAGATCCTTCTCAATCAATGAGTGTACAAACATACTGGTTAGATTATAATCCTACTGCTTCTAATCAGCTTAGAACTGTTAATTGTAGCGCTTCAATGATGGTTAGTGCTTCAACTAATAGTTATATAGTATACTTAGGAAATAACGCTGTTTCTAGTGGTGGTGCTGCAATAACGTGCGCAAACTTGAATATAATATGTACGAGAATAGCATAATGTTGTGCGACATACTTTGTTTTATTACACCGACTAAAAAGAAAAATGAGACGAAACTATAATAAAAACATCTTATTTAACCCTTTCATGCCTGAAAGGAAATTTTTGAGTGACTAAGTAACCATATTTGGTTACTTCAGACACGAAAGAGTTAATGTCTAATTTTCAAGTTCAGTTTTGAAACTGGAAATTAAAGGCATATGCTAATTAAATGCTGATTTTTGTTAATCCTAATAAACATTCAAAGTTATTCTTTGAGTATATTTTTTACAAGCTGTTTATTTTTACACCTTTGAACATTTAAATCCGCACAAAAAATGCTAAAAAAAGAGGTTCAAAGTTGGGTCTTTTCATACCCGTAGTAAAGTTTGGTTATCCCACGCTCGGTAAAAGGGGGTGATTACTTATAGTTTCTCTACATAAATAACTTGGTCTTTCTAATTTATTTATTGCTGTTTCTGCTATCTTGTAGATGTTTGATGAACCATTGCGGTCTCTGTTCCATAAACCACAACCGCTCTTACAGCGTAGTAGCCCATGAACCAACCGCATTTCATCATATTTTAGTTCTTTCTTTGGATTTTCTTTAGTTTTGTTTGGTTTTGGTCTTGGATTTTTCCTTACCATAAACTTCTCACATAAACCACCATTACATTTTGAACACTTACAACTGGTTCTAAATTCGTCTACTAAAAATACGATATAATTGTTCTTACGAAACAAGGTTCGCATTCCCTTCCCTAATGTTGGTTCTTTATATTTCATCTGTTTTTTCTGTTCCCAATCTCCAATACATATTACTACTTCGTCGGGATTTCCAAATATTTTCTTAAACTGATTAATCATCTTTTGTTCGTTTCTTTTTGTATTGATATGCCTACCAAATTTCAATTTACGAAACAATTCTTTACCATAAAATTCAAATAAAATATGGTTAATTCTATTCTTTTCTAGTAAATATTCTTTGAATTTGTTAATATGTAGTGTTTTCTTATTGAATTTGGAAAGTTCGGTTTCATATTCTATAATTGTTTTACCATATATTTTATTGGTTTTCATAGCAAGAATAATATTATTGTATTTTTTGGATTTTGTTTCCTTTCGTCGTTGGTCTTGAGAATAACGAAATACATTGGCATCTTTAGTCGCACTGTCTACGCAATAAATTAAATCACATTTTCCTGCGTCAATGCCAATAATCTTCTTACCTTGTAAATTTGTATAATCTTCCAATTCATCAATATATAATTCTTTGGTTGTTTTTATTTTCATCATTGGCAATTTTTTGCCAACCAAATCCTTACGCAGAAACAAAACACTTACACCAATACCATCTGTAGAAATCATATGATGGAAAGAATAACCTGTTTTGGTAAATAATTTTCGTTCTGTGCGAAAAAAGAACTTCCATATTTCATCTTCATGTTTTTTTAGATTTCCTTTTGTTTTGTAATGACCTTTATTTCCCTGTTCTTTTCTCAATAATAAATTTACTAATGTTGTAGTATCTAATCTTATATATTTTGGTGCGATTTCGCTTCTTAATGGGAATACATTGTTTATGCTTTCATTTTCGTTTTCTACTCGTTTCATCATGTAAATCATAGAAGGTAAATAATCCATTGGCGAACATTTCAAATCATAATAAATACTATCTTTTTCGTATTTCTTTTTATTGGGTAAAATATTCTTACGCTGTTCGGTAATCCATGTATGGTAGTAGGATTTTGATGCGTAAATAGATTTATCTACATTCAGCAAATCGTTTTTTATTTTTCGCAATTCACTACAAAGATTTCTTATTCTTGTTTCTCTTTCCATTTTCGTCTTATATAATTTTTTTATTTTCTCGGTTATTGTTTTCTTTTTCCAAACCACATTCACAAAGCGTTCCACATAATCAACATAATGTAACTGGATGTTATTTTCATACATAGTGATAATATCTTCTTTCAAATAATCCATTACGGTATTCAATCCTGTATAATTGATTGTGTCATTTTGGGTTGTAGGTAAATAATTTTCGTTGTACACCTTTTTACATTTCAAACGCCGATTTTTAATTATTAAATAATATACATTTATGTCCGGGATATTATTTAGGAAAAACTATTTTAGTTATTTTTAGTTAAACAATATAAAAATAAAATATTAATATACTATATAACTAAAATGGGTAAATATAGTTGCGAAAAATGTGCTAAAACCTTTTCTCAAAAATCACACTACGATAAACACTTAACTCGTAAAAACCCTTGTGAAATACAAACTGATAAGATAAAGGCATTAATAGACAAGGCAGTTGAAGAAAAATTGATTGAATTAAACAAAAAATTGATTTCAAATAATACAGAAAACAATATCACAATTAACATCACCGAACAAATGGATATATCAAAAATGAGTAAATTAGAATTATTGGAAAAGTGTAAAGAATTGGGTATTACAAAGTGCAGTTCAAAAAATAAATCACAATTAATAGAACTAATTAATGGCAAAAACAAAGTTGTTGAAGAACCCAAAATAATTTTATCAAATGAAGAAACACTACCACAAAATACACAAATTATTGAGGTTGAAACAAAAACATTAAATGTAATTGACTTATTTTGTGGGTGCGGTGGTATGTCAAAAGGATTAACTGATGCTGGATTGAATGTAATTGCTGGAATAGATATTTGGGATAAAGCGGTTGAAAGTTATAATAAAAATTATCATCACAAGGCATATTGTGCTGACTTAACACAATTGCCTCCTGAAAAGTTTAATGAATTATACAATAAAGAAAATAAAAATGTAGATATTTTGGTTGGAGGACCACCATGTCAAAGTTTTAGTATTGCTGGAAAAAGAGATAAAAATGATCCAAGAAATGCTCTATTTATGGAATATGTGAAATATCTTGATTATTTTAAACCCAAAGCATTTATTATGGAAAATGTAATAGGGATGCTTTCAAAAAAAACAGCAAATGGTGAAAATGTTATTGACATCATAATGGAACAATTGAATAGAAATTATAATTGTATAATTAATAAATTATACGCAAGTGATTTTGAAGTTCCACAAAATAGAAGACGCACTATAATTATAGGGATTAGAAAAGACCTAAATATTTTACCAAAAGAACCAGAACCCATTATAAAATCAGTCCAAGACAGAATACCAGTTAAAAACATATTAATTCCAAAAGAAGAGGTTGATAAAAAATACTATTTAAGTGAAAAAGCATTAGCAGGAATAGCAAATAAAAAAGGCGTAAATAAAGAAAAAGGATTTGGTTTTGGTGCACAAATGTTAGACTTTGACAAACCATCATATACAATTCCTGCGAGATATTGGAAAGATGGATATGATGCGTTGGTTAAATATAACGAAAAAGAAATTAGAAGATTAACAATTACAGAACTAAAAAGAATACAAAGTTTCCCGGATAATTATATTATAGATGGTTCAAGTAAAGATATTATTATGCAGATCGGTAATGCGGTTGCTTGTAAGTTTGCCTATTATCTTGGTAAGTATATAATTAATACTCTTCAATAATTAATTCGTTCCAAAAACATGACCCTCTAAATTGGGAATAATTACGACTATTTCCATCATACATTCCACTATCAAATATAATTTTTTTATTTTTGATACATTCAATAAAATACTCAAAGTTAAATGCTTTACCAAAACAAATCTTTTCATATGTATTGCCTATTTTTTTACATATAAAGAACCCCTTTTTATAAAATTTGTTGTCAATATGTGGTTTCATTTTTGATGATTTCCATAAAGCAATTACAATATTGTCTTTTTGTAAGAATAATGGAAAATCTATTTTTACACTTCTTGTATCATTTGAAAACGAATAATAAATAATTATATCATTATTTTCATTTATTGTTAATATCTGGCCGTTAGAGTTCCATATATTATATGTTGGAACACAACTTCCAGACCACGAATATCTGTTTTCCTTACTTGGATTAGGATTACCAAAAGTCTTAATAAAATCGCTTCTGCTTAATTTTATTTCATCAGTCCAATTGTTAAGAATATTAATGTTGTTTCTTTTATTTTTTCCTGAAAACGCATATTCACTTGCACTAAAATCTCCAAGTGTGGTTTTACTTGAAGATTTTTTCATTTCATAACCATTAATATCAGGTTCATTTTTTGCGTTATGCTTTACACCCATTTTTGTTTCTAACCAGTGTCCCTCTTTTCCGCAATGGTTTATATTTTGTCCTTCTAAACATATTTCAACACCTTTAACATAGGTATTAAATAATGTTATTATATGTTGTTTATCTATATCAATTTCAGTTGTGCCTTGTAAAAGATCACTCATCTTGTATGTAATATATAATACTTATTTGTTTAAGTATTACAATTCAATTTTTTTATAAATCAATTTTATGAAAAATAATTCAATAATATATATGCCTTCTCATAAAAGTAATGATTATAAATTAACGGCAGTTCAATATTATTTAGTTGAAGATAAAACACAAGAAGAAGTTTGTAAAATATTCAAATGCACCCCAAGAAGTTTAACCTTTAATCTCCAGACTGATTTATGAGCCTGGAGATTACTTTGTAATTGTTACCAAAATTGGTAACAATTACAAATAAAGGCATATGCTAATTTTCCAAACTGTCCCAAAATTGGGACAGTTTGGAGATTAGACATTAAAGAGTATATAAGAAAATATAACACAACTACATTATGGGAATTATCTAAATTAGTTGATGAAAAATTTAAGGTTCGTTTGAATGATAAAAGCATTTATAATATTTTATACAAATATAAACTCACAAGAAAAAGATTGAGAAGTAAATATTATCCTGAAAAGAAGGAAGGTCAAGAAAAAGAAGATTTGGAGGAGTTTTATAAAAAGTTAAAAGATTTTGATTACAAGAGAACAATTTGTTTGGATGAAACATCTATATATTTGAATATGACCTTAACATATGGTAGAAGTAAGAGTGGGACAAGAGTAATAAAGAAAACCAATAAATATCCTTACAAAAGATATAATTTATTATGTGCTATAAGTGCTGATAAAGTAATCGGTTGGAAATTATATCCTGAAAGAAAAGGTGGAGTAAAAACAAACGATATATTAGAATTTTATGATGAATTCATACAT
>Ga0208259_1000114_pt1 | contig 30546 bp, 30 predicted proteins | sample CryBogCBH22May08_FD_184618 | JGI IMG/M metagenome (GOLD analysis project Ga0208259, IMG submission 184618) | Freshwater microbial communities from Crystal Bog, Wisconsin, USA - CBH22May08 (SPAdes) | ecosystem: Environmental > Aquatic > Freshwater > Lake | place: Crystal Bog, Wisconsin, USA... | reverse complement strand
TCCACCTTAATCCTGATAAGACCAAAGCTAACCAAAAACCAAACGCAGAGGAGATAACTCGGAACAAAAAAGCCGCTTAAGATTTAACCGTCGAGGCGACAACTACTCTGAAAATTTCCGCTTTGGCAGAAGTCGCCGACCTTCCTTACCTGATTCTAACTCACTGTCATCAAATATATACGAAGCAATCGAACGCCCGTTGGTATGCTTAACCATGATGGTTTTGAGCCGGAAACCCAAATCTCTGACATCTCGAGCCGCACGGGGAGGGTGATCGTATCCTGCCTGATTGATTTCCTCGGTTGTGACCGCGCCATTTTTAACGATAGCGTCCAAAACAAACCGCGCCCTTTTATTCGTCACAGCCGAAATTCTTTCCAAAAGCTCTTGCGGAAAGTTAGGCACATTAGTCATCGAATAATTCCTTTACCGAAACACCCAATGCAGCGGCTATCTTGTGGATGTTCAGAAGGCTAATATTTCTTTCGCCCCGCTCAACACTGCCGATATAGGTGCGATCAAGATTACAGTTAAGTGCTAGCGACTCCTGTGAAAGCTCTTTTTGCTTTCGAAGTTCCCGCACTCGCGCACCAAAGCATTTTTGAAGCTGAGTCTCATTTTGTTTATCCATAAGGCGATTAAATCATCTTGGATGACAATAAGTCCACGGACTTCGAGTATCATATTATTTTGTCCATTGCTGTTTTCAATAACAGAAGGCGTTGACGGCCAACCCACTCTCTCGCAAGGTTATTCGGAAAACAGCTGCGAACTGCATGGCACCAAAAAAGCTTGCAAAACTCAAAAAAAGAACTCGATATGGAGTTTTATATTGTTTTAACAATTACCGAGCGTTGTATGACAATCTGACACAAAAACAACTTGACCAAGTAGTGGCACGTTTTGGCAATGGAAGCTATTCGATTACTTAAAGTCAAGCGAGTTTGTTTCTCAACGACTACCTTGTCCCATCAAGGAATACCAAAACACAGGGGAGACGGGCGTTGAAAAATGTCGATGCGCAATAAGATCAAGCACCCAAAGTCCTGCCTTAGCAGCAGGTGAATCAGAAACCACTTTTTTAAATTCAGAATCGCATATCATATCTATCTGCTCTCGATATTCTGCAGCAGTAGAGGGAAAATAGATTGGTGCTTCAGTGACACCAGATTCGAACTGAGCAGGCTGAAAATAAAGATATTGATATAGGTCTTTTTCAGGATGCCAAAGCTGAATACACACTTTAGGATATTTGTCTCTAGCATTCTTAGCTAACTGCTCGTAAAGCACATCCATCCCCATAATGACGCTAAAGCTTGCGATGCTTGCCAACATCCAAGACATTTCCATCATTCGATCCGTTGCTTGCTCACCTAGCCAGCCCCCTTCTTCCACTAAATCATCCAAAGAATCTGTCGCAATAGGCACATATTTCTTTTTTCTGTAGGCATAATCGACGTTCCGAAAGAGCTTTTGTAGCCACTCCTCGGCAATATTTCTGTGACCCGTACCCAATAACGCGAGCATTGCCAAAGTGATATCTTGGCAATGTCGATCAAGGCATGGCGTATTGGATACGCCATTGTTTACCAGTATGCTAGCCAAAGCTTCTGTCACTTCATTGGTTTTTATTTGCCAGTTATTTTTTGCATTCTCCGATGGGTGTGGACTTAAGGCTTGATGTAAAGAGAATAAACCCAAGCTTGCCAAAATACCTATTTGTTCGAAAACGACCAAAGAAGATTCAATACCATTAGAGGCATATCGAGTTAAACCATTTTCTCTATAGCAGTGCGGCCGAATCCTTTCGAAGTAATGCAATGAAAAGCGATTATAATGTTGCCACATAATTTTAAAAGCCTTTGTAGCCGCATTTTTATTACTATCTTCATCTACAAGTTGAATTCGATGCCACGACCACAACACTGCACGTTCTATGGCAAGAAGACCTTGGCGAGTATCGCCATCGTCGCGTAGCGCCCAATGAGCGAACATCTGCGCTGACAGATTGACAATTTGTAAAGCTTTCAACAATGCTTTTCCTGTCTTGGCTTCCTCAGTTAACTGTCCTCTATCGTTCAAATCCAAGGTGCGCATAAATAGCGGGGAGTCGCTATTTTTGCGAAAGCTTGTTTTGGGGCATCCCAGCCCCAACAAGCGGCAAAAAAATACGCGACCGCCATTGCCTTCGGCCGCCCCGATTCGTCCGCGTCACCTGGTCCCGGCCCGACAAGGGGACCGGAACAGCGGTTCCACATGACTTTACGCCATTTCGGGATGCCTTGCAGGTTGCCTCCGCTACGCTACGGCAACCCGCCCGGCCCTATGGCTATCGGGGACTAAAAATCTTCGCTTCTCTTCGTTCCGCTTCCAAGATTTTCAGCGGCCGATGTCCCCTGCTTAATCGGCACCGCCTGGCTTCGATGCGCGCACGGCCTTTATCAACGGTTTCGGCGTGGGTCATTCCCGTGAGTGTGCGGGCCCGGGCTGTTCCAAATGTAAGCGTACATCTTCATGCAAGCCGCTTTGATTGCCTTTGGGTGCCAACAGGTAATCACCCCCCTTTATCGGTAATTTTTTCAGCAATCACTTTTTGACAGCCCATGGCATCAATGGTCACGATGTCTCCGCGCACATCCAGCCAATCCAACAGCTCAGGAATGGCAGCAATCCCGTTGGAATTTTCGCCTGTTTTAATTTGTCCTAAAACAATGCCTGCTTAGCTGGCAAAAGCGGACACCAAATGAATCGCTGATTGTACGCTATGGTGGCTACCACGAAGGGTTTAACCGTCAATAGCCACGACTTTACCGGCCACTTCAGGACTCAGCCAGGCCTGAACCCATTCCACAAACAAGCGTTGGAATTGCGTTGAATCAATGGCCCGAAAGAACCGCCGCTAGGAATGCCAGATTCATACGGCAGATACTGGCGTAAAAACATCAGCTTCGATTTGCCAAACACCCCGATGTCATCCCGGCTTTCTGCACCGCAAATCACTGCACACAACTGTAATGGTCGAAGCCTGTTGCAAGCGCGGGCAATGATTGCGGTCAACAGGCTTTAAAAAACAAGTTTTCGGGTCGTGAATTAAAAAAAACCTTAAGGGGCTTCGAAAAAACTTCATTTTATAAAAAACGACGTATATTGAATCAATAAGTTACAATACTATTTTTCATAAAATCAGCGGTTTTTCGAGCTACCCCTTAGAATACCCGCTACTTTGCTATGTAGTGTCCAACACCGCCCACCCATCCATCAGCCCTACCCACTGACTATGTTGACTTATCCTGTAATTGACCCCGTTGCTTTAAGTATTGGCCCCGTAAAAGTACATTGGTATGGCTTGATGTATCTGGTCGGCTTTTTCGCGGTTTGGTGGTTGGGGCAAAAAAGTGCGGCGAAGCCTTGGTCGCCAATAAAGCCCGAGGTCATTGAGGATTTGGTCACTTTCGGTGCATTGGGCGTGGTATTGGGCGGACGTATTGGTTATATCCTGTTTTATAATTTTACCGAATTCCTGAACGACCCCTTGTTGCTGTTTAAAATATGGCAGGGGGGCATGTCTTTTCATGGTGGCATGTTGGGCGTTTTTGTCGCCATGTGGTTTTTTGCCAGACAACAGCATTGTAGCGTGATGCAGTTGACCGATATTATCGCACCCTTGGCCCCCATTGGTTTGGGTGCGGGGCGCATCGGCAATTTTATCAATTCCGAATTGTGGGGCAGGCCCAGCGATGTGCCGTGGGCGATGGTTTTTCCTAATGGTGGCCCGTTGACACGGCATCCTTCGCAACTTTACGAGGCGTTGCTGGAGGGCTTGGTGTTGTATGCCATCATGTGGTTTTATACCCGCCAACCCCGGCCCACTATGGCCCCGACCGGCCTAGCGGTGATGTTGTACGGTTGTTTCCGTTTCTCGGTGGAGTTTTTCCGTATGCCCGATGCACATCTAGGGTTTATTGCTTTGGATTGGGTGACTATGGGGCAATTGTTATCTTTGCCGATGATAATTATCGGTGCGGCAATGGTTTATTACGCTTATAGAAGACCGGCATGAAACAGTATTTGCAACTGCTGGAAAAATTGCTTAGTGATGGCACGCTAAAAGGCGACCGCACCGGCACCGGCACGTTGTCGCTATTTGGATACCAAATGCGTTTTAATTTGCAGGATGGTTTTCCACTGGTCACCACCAAACAAATCCATTTAAAATCCATCGTCCATGAATTATTATGGTTTTTGCAGGGCGATACCAATATTGCTTATCTGCAACAAAACCAAGTGACGATTTGGGATAACTGGGCCGATGTTACGGGTAGCTTGGGGCCTGTGTACGGCAAGCAGTGGCGTTCATGGCCTACCCCGGATGGCGGTTATATTGACCAAATGGCGCAGCTGCTGGAACAAATAAAAACCACCCCCGATAGCCGCCGCTTGATGGTTTCGGCATGGAATGTGGCTGATTTGCCCGATGAAAGCATCAGTCCGCAAGCCAACGTGGCTTTGGGCAAGATGGCTTTGCCGCCGTGCCATGCTTTGTTCCAATTCTATGTGGCGAACGGCAAGTTGTCATGCCAGCTTTACCAACGCAGTTGCGACACGTTTCTGGGCTTGCCGTTCAATATTGCCAGTTATGCCCTGCTGGTGCAGATGGTGGCCCAGCAAACGGGTTTGCAATTAGGTGATTTTGTCTGGACGGGCGGTGATGTGCATTTGTATTTGAACCACATTGAACAGGCTAAAATACAGCTGGCCCGCAGTCCTTACCCGCTGCCGACCCTGACTTTACAACGCAAACCGGCATCACTATTTGAGTATGGCTATGACGATTTTGCCCTAGCCGACTATCAGGCGCATGAGCATATTAAAGGTGCTATTTCCGTATAACGGTAATGCCACTATCATTTCAATGACAACCCAATTAACAAATGGATAAAAGATTTAAAGCACATCCTTGGCATGGTATCTGTACGGGTGGCGAAGCCCCTAAAGTGGTCACTGCTTTCATTGAAATCGTACCTTCGGACACGGTCAAATATGAGATTGACAAGCTTAGTGGCTACTTAAAAATTGACAGGCCGCAAAAGTTTTCCAATATGATCCCTACCCTGTACGGTTTTATCCCACGGACGTTTTGTGCGGAAAAGACCGCTGAGTTTGCTGCCGCACGCTCAGGTAAAGTGGTGGCTAAAGGTGATGGTGACCCGCTGGATATTTGTGTGCTGAGCGAACGTAGCGTCACCCACGGTGACATATTGGTGCAGGCTGTGCCTATTGGCGGCTTCAGGCTATTGGACGGAGGCGAGGCGGACGACAAAATTATTGCTGTTATGCAGGGTGATGAATTTTATCGGCAATGGCATGATGTGTCTGACTGCCCGTTGTCTTATATCAACCGATTAAAGCATTATTTCCTGACTTACAAACATTTGCCCAATGAAAACAATATTTGCGAGATTACCGATGTTTATGGACGCGAAGAAGCCCATGAAGTCATTAGCCGGTCAATAGAAGATTATCACCAGCACTATGGGCAGTTTCAGCCAGCCAATTTTTTGTGACCTACTGAGTCGCCAACTGGACTTAACACACTGACAGTTAAATTTTATGCGATGTCCATTTTGTGGCACAGATGACACACGGGTCACTGATTCCAGGTTAGCCAATGAAGGCGATCAAGTGCGCCGCCGCCGGGAATGCAATGCCTGCAAGGAGCGTTTTACCACCTTCGAGACGGCGGAATTGACTATGCCAAGGGTCATTAAACGGGATGGTTTGCGTGAACCCTTCAATGAAAAAAAGTTGCGTTCCGGGATGCTGAAGGCATTGGAAAAACGTCCGGTTGCGAGTGACCGGATAGAAGCGGCACTGGGGCGCATCAAGAAGGCACTGATAGCAAAAGGCGAGCATGAAATTAGTGCCCAAGAGCTAGGAGAGGAAGTCATGAAAGAACTCAGCGTGCTTGACCATGTGGCCTTTGTGCGGTTTGCTTCGGTTTACCGCAGTTTTCAGGATATTAGCGAATTTACTGAAATTATCGAACGCCTACAAAAGAAATAATGTCATTGCCACAAGATGTTTTTTTTATGGCCAAGGCTTTGCAACTGGCGGAGCGGGGCCGTTATACCTGTTCCCCTAATCCGTGTGTCGGGTGTGTACTGGTCAAAGACGGTGCGATTATTGGTGAAGGCTGGCATGTCCGGTCGGGTGGCGACCATGCCGAGATTGCCGCGCTTAAATCATTGCATTCAGAAAACCAGGCTCAAGGCGCAACCGCTTATGTCACCTTGGAACCGTGCAGCCATTATGGCAAAACGCCGCCTTGCGCGGATGCATTGGTTACAGCGGGGATAAGCCGTGTGGTGGCTGCCATGCCGGACCCCAACCCATTGGTGGCAGGGCGCGGTCTGGCAAAATTACAGGCCGCCGGTATTGAGGTCAGCGTTAATGTGTTGGCAGACGATGCCAGCGCTTTAAACCGTGGCTTTGTTAAGCGCATGACCGAAAACCGCCCGTTTGTGCGCAGCAAGTTGGCCATGAGCCTGGATGGGCGCACGGCTATGGCTTCCGGCGAAAGCCAATGGATCACCTCCCCGCAAGCCCGTGCCGATGTGCATCGGCTCCGTGCGGAAAGTTCGGCGCTATTGACGGGGGTCAACACGGTATTGGCTGATAACCCGTCATTGACCGCCCGGGTCAGTTTTCCGGTCACGCAACCCTTGCGGGTGATCTTGGACAGCCAATTGCAAACCCCGCCCAAGGCACACATGGCGGCATTGCCGGGGCGTTCGTTAATCCTTACCTGCACAGAAAATGCCGATAAACAGCAACGTTTGCAGCAGGCCGGTTTTGAGGTGTATTGTTTGCCCAATGCTAACGGGCGGTTAAGTTTGCCTGAAGTGATGCAGTTTTTGGCGGGCCAGCAGGTCAATGAAGTCTTGGTGGAAGCGGGGGCGGTGTTAAATGGCGCGTTACTGGCCGCCAAGCTGGTTGATGAACTGGTATTGTATATGGCACCTAGCCTGATGGGCCACCAAGGTCGCGGTTTGTTTTATCTGCCTGAAATGTTGGCAATGGCCGACAAACAAGTTTTGGCATGGCAGGATGTCAGGCAAGTGGGGGCGGATTTGCGTTTGACCTTAAGGCCAGCCACTATTGCGCCAATTAATGGCTAATGTTGCCCCTGCGCGTTGGTTGAGCGTAGTCGAAGCCCCGCCTAGGTTTGTTTTTTGCCCGGTGGACTGGTTGCGCCCCTCCCTTCGGCTCCGCTCAGGGAACGTACCTTGGCATAGGGGCAGGCTATGCCCGTACCAATGCCGGACTGCCGCTGAGGGTTACCGTGGACACGACCACGCGCATACCAGCAGACGGCGGTTTGCATAACATCAGTTAATAGCATCGCTATCAATGTCCGCCCCTACCCTGCTCGTATTGCGGGCAACTTTTGTCGGTAAGCATGACCGGGCTATCCAGCCGGTCAGGTCAAAGGCTCAAACAATGCGGTCAGGTCGTCCGCAGTCAATTTGATGCCGTCTTGGCTTTTGCCGTCTTGGTAGATGCTGTCCGCCAGATCGCGCTTACGTTCTTGCATGGCGAGGATTTTTTCTTCCACGGTATTTTCAGTAATCAGCTTATAAACAAACACGGGTTTATCTTGACCAATGCGGTGGCTGCGGTCGGCGGCTTGATTTTCGGTGGCGGGATTCCACCAAGGGTCGTAAATGATGACGGTGTCCGCTTCGGTTAGGTTAAGACCCACGCCACCAGCTTTTAGGCTAATTAAGAAAACGTCAACCGCTCCGCTTTTGAACAAGTCGATGGCTTCGTCACGTTTACGGGTTTGTCCGGTCAGTTTGCTGTAGGCAATGTTGCGGGCTTTTAGTTCAACCTCAATCAAGGCCAACATGCGGGTGAATTGTGAAAACAATAAAATGCGTCGGCCTTCTTCTAGCTGTTCCGGCAACATTTCCATGAGCAAATCAAGTTTGGCGGATTCGTTGACCTTTTGTGCTTCTTTCAGTGATAAGGTGCGCGGGTCGCAACAGGTCTGCCGTAGTTTTAATAGGGCATCCAAGATGGTGATATGGCTGCGGGCCAAACCTTTTTGGGCAATTGCTTGACGGATTTTTTCCTCCATGGTCAGACGGATGCTTTCGTAAAGAGCCGCTTGCTTTGGCAGTAAGGGTACGGAGCGGATAATTTCTGTTTTCGGTGGTAGTTCGGTGACCACATCTTGTTTGCGGCGGCGCAACATAAACGGGGCAACCCGGTTGGATAAGCTGCTGCGCTGTTGGTTGTCACCATGCACTTCGATAGGTGTGCGGTAACGTTTTTTAAAATGGACGTTATTGCCCAAAAAGCCCGGCATCAAAAAATCGAACTGCGCCCATAGTTCGCCCAAGTGGTTTTCCATGGGCGTACCGGTAAGGCATAGGCGGTGTTGGGTTTTGATTTGGCGCACCACTTGCGAAGCTTTGCATAAGGGGTTTTTGATGGATTGCGCTTCATCCAGAATTAGATAATAGTAATCCTGTTCCAGTAGTATGTCTTCATCACGTGGCAACAACGGATAAGTGGTCAATACTAAATGATGGTCTTTGATGGTGTGGAAAAGCTGCTTGCGCTCACTGCCTTGCAGGATGAGCACTTTTAGGTCGGGGGTAAAGCGGTGGGCTTCGCGTCGCCAGTTGCTCATCAAGCTGGTGGGGGCAATAATTAGGCAGGGTTTGGTCATGCGGCCTTGTTGCAGCTCGACCAGCAAATGGGTCAAGGTCTGCAAGGTCTTGCCCAAGCCCATATCGTCAGCCAGAATGCCGCCAAACTGGTATTCGCGCAGAAATTGCAGCCAGTCCAACCCCTGCTGTTGGTATTGGCGCAATTCGGCATTGAGGTTGGCGGGCAAGTCAACATGGGCTATGCCGGAGAAGTTCTTCAGTTTGCGGCCTAACTCTCTGAGCGATTCGCCGCCATTGATGGAAAACAGGCCATAGTTGTGCATTTCCAAGTCTGCAAGGCTGGCGGCATTAAAACGCGACAAGCGCAATGAACTGCCTTGAAAATCATTTTGGCTATTGAACAGTTCGTACAAAATATCAAGAAAAGGCTTGAGCTTGTCACTGGGCAAATTGACGTAATGATGGTTGCCTAGGGCAATGTTTAGCCGTTCCGGTAAGTTGTCGGCATCATAGCGTTCCAGCACTGGCATAATCAGCGGCAATAAAGGGTAAGGTTTGCCCTCAATGGTGATATTGAAGTTCATTTCAAACCAGTCATTTTGGCTTTCGCTAATATTGGCATCCCAATGTTGGACACTCTGGAAGTTGAGCAGAAAATTATCATCTTGATCAACCAACCAACCTTCGGCTACCAACTCAGGCAGGGTGTCCTGTAAAAAATGGGCCCAATGGCTGATATTGTCACCGCCGTTGCTATCCCCGGGGCTATGCAAAAGCAAGGTGTCGGCTTTTACACCTGATTCAGGCAACGGACTAAAACCAAAGTCCTGTAGTTGGCGGATGGCTTGTTGTTCGGCACCGATATTGCGTTGCAGCCGTATGAGTCCGCCATCACGTTTGATGATATGGTGTGTTTCTGGCGTTGCCGGACATAACCATTCGCCATAGAGAAACCTGACGGCAATGACGTGCTGGTAATGTTTGCCGTTCATTAATACCCCTGACAACAGTAGGGAGGGGCTGCCCGGGATGCCGTCAATTTCAGTCACGCTAACTGGCTTAGGTGTAGGCAAATGCAATTCCGGCACACTCGCCGTGAGCTGATGGCTAAATTCGTCGGCGTATTGCTTGGGTACTGGCGGGGCGGTCAACAATTTTTGCAATTGCAGGGGGGTTATGCGCCCCATTTCGACCAACCCTATTTGACCTTGACCGCTGTCGAGATAATACACAGGGTCTGTCAGCAACAACAGGGCGGGCGGCTCGGTAGTGACATCCAAGCAGTAATTGCCTTCGGTTGTTTCCCGCCAGTCGCACTGCAAAAGCCGGGGGGTACCCTGGTTGAGGGGGCTGCCTTCACAGTCTTGCCAATATAAGCGGCCTGTTTCCAGCAGTTTCTTTAAGGCAATATAGCCAGTGCTGCCGGAAAAACTGACTGCACCAGAGGGGGACAGGAAAGCCGTCAATAGTTTGGCAATCTCTTCGTCTTGAGGCTGGATATAGGTGATGTAGGAGTAGCTGTAGCGCAGGTTGATAAGGGTGGTCTTGCGGCCTTTGCTGAGGCCGCCGGTTTTTTTGGGCTTGGTGATCAGAAAATCAATGGCAAGTTCTTGCGGCTTTGGGGTGGGTTTTAGAATGTAGGCAATGAATTCTTGGTAAGAGGTGTTGGTCTGCGACGGTGTATGATGAAATCCTGTCAGCCAATCGAGGCATTGCGTGTCTAGGCCGGGTACTTGTGATGTCTGTAAAGCGTGTTGGTATTTGAGGCAAACGGCGACGACGTGTTTGCAATTGTAGCCTACTGGACATGAGCAGCTGCCTTCAATTTCTGCCGAACTGAAATCAGGCCGCCAAATAATGCGGATGTTTTGCTTGTAGGGTGTGCTGGCAGTGCCTTTGACGGTGGCGTTGATTTGTGTGAATAAAGTACCTTCGCTTTTGATGGCCAAATTGAGCACTAGGCCTTCGTTGTAATAGCCTTTGCCATGCTCAAAAGCACGGTCACTACATTCTTCGCGTATGTCGGTATTGTAAAGTTTTTTAGGATTGGTCATGCCGGTAAGCTAGTTTTTGACGAATTTTAGGGTGCATCGATTTCTGTAAAACGATCCTGACAGGCACATGGCTTTGCTAGGTTGCTTACGATAGCCAGATTGCTGGGGAAGACAGGGTGTGGCAATTATATTTTCGCCGCTGTGCGCTGGTCTTTAGCAAGCAGGGTTCGTGCCAGCCTTCTTAATCCGTCAGATGAAACGCTTAGGCCAAATGGGGTCATGCGGCTTTCTAGTGTGTATAACAGGTCGGTGGCGGCAATGAAGCTAAGGGAATGCAAGCTGTCCAATTCCGGTAAACCAGCGGCAGCGTTGCTGAGTAGCGGTGATAATTGTTGCCAAGCATTGCTAAAAAATGTCCTTACCGGATCAGCTTGGTTGGGATTGTCTTGTGCAAGTCCGGCCTGAAAAGCAATTTTGGCGCGCGCCAGCTGATCAATCAAGGCACTTTGCAATGCTGTAGAAAGGCGTTCTGGGGGCGCGTGGCTGATGGCTTGCAGGTTGGATTCATGCCATTTATCCCATAGTTTCTGCCACTGCGCCAATTCAGTGCCAGTCAAAGGGGGTTCGGGTGTTAATGCCGCAACAGTTTTTGGCACTTTAAAGTTTACGCCAAGAACAACACCGGCACTGTTGGTTTCTACCTTGGTGAAAACAACTGTGTCCAAGGCGTTTGTAAGTACCGGCAAGCGTTCGGGCGGCAGGTAAGGGGCTATTGTTTGGGCGATGTCACTGCGCGATTGGCTAAGGTCTATTTGCAACTGTGCTAGCCAAGGCTTGGCTTGTCGGTCCAGTAATGCCTCCAATTGGTCGATTTTTAACGCGTGACCCTGTTGGTCGTAAGTGGTGGCTTGGGTGACCGGCAGGCTAAGCACTAAGTGGTCGCGGCTCAGCGTGGGTTTTTGCAAGGTTACCAGCGTGCCATGCCATTGCATCAAAGCTACACAGTGACCACCCAACACTGCACCAATATGGGCATTGACGTTGTTTAACATGCGTAGTTGCCCGTCCTGCTGGCTTATACGGGGGTCAGCAAGCCTTAAATAACTGCAATGTTGTTGGTCATGCCATAATTCGGCACTATGCCCGTCACCGGTGTAGAACAGGCCAACCAACGCTTTTGCCAATAACGGATAGGCCAGACGGATAGGCAAATCAACACCTTTGGCAAAAACATTGCCAATAGGGGACAAGGTCAGGCAAGCCAAGGTGATTATCAGGATTTTTTTCATCATAGTCTTTTTGCAATCGCTGGGGTGCGTATGGCCAAAGGCCGACAACTGGTCAAATGGCTGAAACAAATTTTACAAACAGCATTTTAGCACAAGCCTTACTATGCTAATGTGGTGCATAATCAGCTGAGAGACCGACAATTGACAATGCTATTGCCGGCTGCCCGCTATCCGTCATAGAATGCCAATCCTTTTCTCAATAAATTTGGAGTATCGTCATGTCCGATCTCATAGGCTTCAGAACCGGTGAAGCCACCGTCTTTTCCAGTGCCGACCAAGGCACGGATGCCATGTTGGAAATTCTCATTGGTAACATCAATGGGCCTGCAGGTCATGCCTTCGCCAACCTGATGGGCCAGACCGAAGGTCACACCCGTATGTTTGCCATGCGTGCCTGTAACCAACAAGTGCGTCCGGCAACCTTAATGGTGCCGAAAGTGACCATTAAGTCGACGGCTTATGTCAATTTATTGGGCGGACCGGTGCAGTCCGCCATTGCCGATGCAGTGCTGGACAGTGTGATTGATGGCGTGATACCTGCCGATTTGGCCAATGATTTATGTTTGATCGTCATGGTGTGGATTGCGCCGGATTGCGCCGCCAATCCCGATGTTGACCGTAAAGATTTGTACCGTACCAACTACGAAGCGATGAAATTGGCCCTTGTCCGTGCCATGGGCAATTCCCCTAGCATTGCAGAGCTTATTGCCAACCGCCACAAAATAGTCCATGAAATGTATGACCCCGAAACCGGCGAGTCGCAGTGGTGATGTGGCTGTAACCGCTGAGTCGATGGCGTTTTTTTCAACAATAGCAAGGAGGGCTGATGCGCCTGTTATTGGTGGAAGATGACGAAATCCTCGGCGATGGTTTGGCGGCGGGGCTAAAAATGGAAGGCTATGCGGTGGATTGGCTGACCAATGGGCGCATGGCTGACGAGGCGTTAAAGGTCAACAGCTATGATTTGATCGTGCTGGACTGGAACCTGCCGGATATGGATGGCATCAGCCTGTTAAAAGCCTTAAGAAGCCGAAAAAATGAAACCCCGGTGATGGTGCTGACTGCGCGTGACACCATTCCTGACCGGGTCATGGGGCTGGATAGCGGTGCCGATGATTTTGTCATTAAGCCGTTTGAGCTGGATGAGGTGTGCGCCCGACTACGGGCCTTGGCGCGGCGTAATGAAGGCCGCAGCGCGCCCACTATCGAACACCGAGGCATTGTTCTGGACCCCGCCGCCCATCAGGTCACCTGGCAGGGTGAAAAGGTTGACCTGTCCCAAAAAGAGTTTGAAATCCTCAGTTTCTTGATGAGCAATATTGGCAAGGTGGTTTCCCGTGCGCGTCTGGAAGAGGCTTTGTACTCATGGAATTCTGATATTGAAAGCAACACGGTTGAGGTGCATATCCATCATCTTCGTAAAAAGCTAGATGCCGGGTTGATCAGGACAGTACGCGGGGTGGGCTATGTGGTCGACAATGAAGATGAAATATGAACTATTCACTCAGACAATTATTGCTGGTTAGCCTGTTGTCCGCCTCAATGGTGATCTGGGGCATATCCGCCTACGTCAGTTACAAAGGTATCCGCGACGAGGTTGCCAACTTGTTTGATGCGGAACTGGCGCAGTCCGCCAAGGTTTTGTTGTCGTTTGTCGAAAGCCTGCTTCGGGAGGGGGCTTTCACTACTCACTGGAATCTGGAACAAGCCGATAAAAACCTGCATATTTATGGCTTAAGGCACAAATTTAAAATCAGCAACGAACCTCAGCTTTGGCCCAACGGCGACATCTTATTGCAGCCTGCCAAAAAATCACCCAATTTTTCCGTGCTGGGCTTCGATCAGGTCAACGCCAATAACCGTCTATGGCAAGTCTTTGATGATTTGCTGAGGGCCAATTCCTTAGGGCATAAATACGAACGTAAGATTGCCTTCCAATTATGGTCGAAAAAAGATGGCTTATTGCTGCGTTCGGAAAGCGCGCCTAAGTTCGCCTTTTCAGAAGCGGACAACGGCTTCAGCAAAACCAGCATTGACGGTCATATTTGGTATGTGTTCAGTATTGCCAACTCCACCGGCGACATTATTGTCCATGTCGGCCAAAAGCAAGAAATACGTGCTGAACTGACTGATGAAATTTCTTTGCAGTTGGTATTCCAATTTTTGGTGGGCTTGCCTATTTTGGGTATTGTCATTTGGGTTATTGTCGGCGTTTCCTTAAAACCGTTGAACCGCCTGGAAAAGTCTTTGGCAAGACGCGAAGCGAGTTACCTGAAGCCGCTTTCGCTCAGGAAATTGCCCAATGAAATCGTGCCGATGGTCAATGAAATCAATAATCTGTTCATACAGCTTGAGGAAGCTTTTGAACACGAGCGCCGTTTTACCGCCGATGCCGCCCATGAACTTAGGACGCCGTTGGCGGGCTTGCTGACCCAAGCGCAAGTGGCACTGCGTACTCATGACAACGATACCCGCAAACAGGCGTTAAAGCGCATTGAGCAAGCGGTCAACCGCATGACCTATCTGGTGCAACAGCTGCTGATTTTTTCAAGGATTGAATCCAGCACCGAATACTTGGCAAAAGAAAGCACCGCATTGGGGCCAGAGGTGGTTAAAGTGATCGCCGAACTGGAACCGGAAGCGCACAAAAAGCGCATCAATATGGAGTTTTCTGAAGAGGAAGGCGTAAAGCCGGTGGTCATCAATGCACCGCTGATCGCCATTTTAATCAGGAACATTGTTGATAATGCCATTAAATACACCCCGGTAAGAGGCAATATCCTGATCAGTATCAGCTACAAAGTCAACCACTTGCAACTGTGCGTTGAAGATTCTGGCCCCGGCATTGCGCCCGACCAGTACGAAAATTCTTTAAAACGCTTCCATCGTTGTGTGGAAACCGCCAACAAGGCGCAAGGCACGGGGCTGGGCTTTTCTATTGTCGAACGGATTGCTTCAATTCATGGCGCAGATTTGGTGTTGGGTGTGTCACAATTTGGTGGCCTAAAAGTTTCCGTGCTATTTATGCTGCCCATGCGGCCGGTGGATAAAATCTGGCAAAAGCGCCTGAGCTTTTTTAATATCGGTACGGATGACTGATGTATAACAGAACCCGATGCCTAACTTTTCAGCAAGGTTTTTTTTGCCAGATTAATTTTTGCCGCCAAGTAATCTGTGCCGCCTCGGTCGGGGTGCATTTTTTGGATTAACTTGCGATGGGCTTCAATGATTTCTTGTCGGGAAGCCCCCGGCTTAAGCCCTAACACCTCGTAAGCCTCTTGCTCAGACAAATTGTTTTTGCCGCTGCCCTGTCTGTTTCCATGCCCGCTTTGCTGTCCGGATGACTGTTGCTTGCCCGCCTGATAGTGCATCCATAACCGATGCAACTGGGGTGCGTAAGCCAATAGGCTTGGCACAAGCCTGGCGGCAAAGGCCAAGGCAAGGCCAATAATGGCCAGCAAACCGTTTAAGTGTCCGGTGACTGCCAACAATATGAATGCTGCCAACAAGGTGGCACTGAGCAATTGGCGTGAGTAGGCGCGTAACCAAGGCGCATTTTTTTTTAGCAAGCCACGCAGCACCCAGTAGCCAATAATAAACAGCAGCAATAGCAGGACAATGCGAATCAAAGTATTCTCCGCGCTTAATGATTCAGGGTTGATATTGGCTTAGAATACACCTATACGCATACCGCAACCATTCGATTAATAGACATCTCAATGCATCAGCCAGCCGTTCCCGTTTTGGGGTTTGCCGCTTTTAGCGGAACCGGCAAGACCACCCTGTTAGAACAACTGATTCCGTTACTGACACGGCAAGGCCTTAAGATTGGCCTGATCAAGCACGGGCATCATGATTTTGACATTGACAAGCCGGGTAAGGACAGTTATAGGTTGCGGCAAGCGGGCGCATCACCGCTCATGATTGTATCAAGCCACCGGCGGGTCATCATTACCGAAATCATCCCGCCCCAAGACCCTCGGCTGCATGACCAATTGCAGTTATTTGACCCAACAGGCTTGGATTTGGTGTTGGTCGAAGGCTTTAAGTCGGAACATTTCCCTAAAATTGAATTGCACCGCCCCACCTTGGGCCATCCCTTATTATATCCGCATGACCCGGATATTATCGCCATCGCCAGCGATAGTCCGCTGGTTGTGCCGCACTATTTGCCGCAATTGGACATCAACCAACCTTACTTGGTCTGCCATTTTATCACCCAGCAATTCTTGGGGACATTATGATAGACAGCTGTAGCGTCCAGAGTGGGCCACTGTTGGCACTGACTGAAGCCTTGGAAAAAATCCTTGCGGCAATAACCCCCGTTCACGCGGTAGAGCGGGTGTGCTTGCCGGAGGCATTGGGTCGGGTGACTGCAGAAGCCCTCTGCTCGCCTATTGCCATGCCCTTTGACAGGAATGCCGCCATGGATGGCTATGCTTTCGCCAGTGCCGATGCGATTAAAGGCCAAGCATTTACCTTGGAAGTGGTTGGCACCGCTTGGGCCGGCTTGCCCTTTACCGGACAACTGCAAACAGGCCAGTGCGTCAGGATTTTCACCGGCGCGGTAGTGCCTTTAGTGGCGGACTCGGTGGTGATGCAAGAACACGTGCAGGTGGATGGCCTGCTTGTCCATTTTTCTGCTGGCACAACCTGTTTGCAAAACATCAGGGCAGCTGGTGAAGATGTCAAGCAAGGCGATTGTCTGATAAACAGCGGTAAAAAACTGACGGCATACGATATTGCCCTATTGGCTTCAGCGGGGCTTACCCACATCAACGTTAAGCGGCGCTTGCACATCACTATTTTTTCCACGGGCGACGAATTGACCTCATTAGGGCAAGCCTTGGCGACAGGAAAAATCTATGATAGCAACCGCTATTTGCTGTTGGCACTGCTTGCTGACCCCACATATCATGTGCATGATGTCGGTATTATTGGTGATAACTTGCCACTATTGCAACAAACTCTGAGGGCAGCCGCTGAAGTCTCTGATGCCATTATCACCACAGGGGGGGTATCAGTGGGTAATGCTGACCTTGTCAAAGCGGCACTAGCCCATTGCGGACAAGTGGCCTTCTGGAAAATTGCCATTAAGCCGGGCAAGCCAATGGCATTCGGCAATATTGGCAAGGCCTTTGTTTTTGGTTTACCAGGTAATCCGGTGGCGGTGGCTACCACTTTTCAGGCATTGGTGGCACCGGCTTTGGGGCAGTTGGCGGGTATGCGGCCCAAACAAAGGGTGCGGCTTAATGCCGTTTGCAACTCAACGCTTCATAAAAGCAAAGGGCGTCTTGAATTTCAGCGCGGTATTTTAAGCCAAGACAACGATGGCATTTTACGGGTGTCAACTGCCGGGGGTCAAGGATCGCATTTGCTCGCCCCGTTGAGCCGTAGCAATTGTTTCATTGTCTTACCAGCGGAGTGCGGGGGTGCAAATATAGGGGATAGCGTTGTGGTTGAGCCGTTTGCCGCTAGCCTTTAAGCGCATCTCTGAATTATCCGATGCCGGTACGGATTAATCTTCGCCTGATTGCAATTGCTTAATCTCTTCAACAACCCGCTGGGCATCCAGTGCCGGATCCACATCGTCATCAATTTTACGGATCACCAAGGCAGGGTCTATGATAAATGTCCAGCGCTTTGCCATTTTCAACACCGGCATTTTTACGCCATAAGCGTCCGTCACCTTGGCATCGGGATCAGCCAATAAGGTGAATGACAGATGGTGTTTTTGATGGAAATCTAGCAGACTCTTTACTTCATCGGTGCTAATGCCATAGACCTCTGCATTTTGTTTGCGGATTGTCAGGATAGCGTCACGAAAGGCACATGCTTGGGTGGTGCAACCTGGTGTGCCTGCTTTCGGATAAAAATACAACACCGTCCACCCCATGCCTTGCCGTGCCGCTAAACTGACAACACTGCCATCTTGGGCTTGCAATTGAAATGGCGGGGCTGGCTGACCCACTGCCAACTGGCTTGCCTGAACGGATGTCAGGAAAGGCAAACAAGATAGCAAAAACACCACCTGCTTTAAGAAAAGGTTATTTTTACGCATATGGGACTCCGTATAATGATGACGAGGGAGGTTGTTTGCTTGGATGAAACCGAAGGCTCTGTAAGCGAAGGCTTGCGTTCTCTGAGCGTAGTCGAACCGAACTTCAGCCATACAAACAGCATCCCTGAATTAGCATTCTTGTCAAACCCATTAATATCCAACCTGACTCAAAGCAAACCATCCAAAATAGCTTTAAATTCGTGGCCTTTGGGCAGATGATGGGCATGGATACCTACGCTACGCGCCGCCTCGACGTGCATCAGCGTGTCATCAATAAACATGGTTTCTGCCGCTTGCAGGCCGTTTTCTTGCAAGACCCATTCAAAAATGGCCTTATCCGGCTTGCGTAGGTTTATTTCGCAGGAGTAGTAAACTTTATTGAAAAATGGCTGCAAATTGGCCACCGAATGGCTATCGGCCAAGGTTTTTTCAAAAGCGCGGACATGGGTGGCATTGGTGTTGCTCAACAAATAAGTGTTGTAGCGTTTCTTATAGTCCAGCAACTGCTGTAACCGATGGGCGGGAAAATCCAGTAACATGGCATTCCATGCCTGCTCCAATGCCTCAATTGGTTGCGGCAAGCCAAATTGGGATTTTAGGGTGCTAAAAAATATTTGCTCCGAAATCAGCCCCTTGTCAAAATCATCAAACAAAGATATTTGTGACAATTGGCTGAAAATGCTATCAAACTGAGTAATGCCCAAGGCTTCAAAAGCACGGTTGGTGCGGGGCATATCCAAATTGATAATGACACCGCCTAAGTCGAAAATGATGTTCTTAATGTTTGCCATGTAAGCGGCTCCTGTCGGTTGTAATAAATGCTAGGGGTTGCCCATCAGAACCGTTGCGCTTGTTGCTGGGCGGTTTCCACAAGGTGTCATTTAATGCTAAGCTAGTCAGTTAATGGTGGTTGCTGTAACTTTTTAGCCCAGCGAAAGCATCCTTCCCATGTTATGGCTTACAGATATTGCACTGTCATGCCGCCAATACAGTCTAACTATAGAGAAAAAAATGGCAAAAATAAAAACTTTTGAAGGGGTTTTTTCGGTATCCGACGCGAAATTCTGTATTGTCGCCTCGCGTTTCAACAGCTTTATTGTTGAGCAGCTGGAAGCGGGTGCGATAGATGCCTTGGTGCGGCACGGTGTGGACAGGGAAGACATCCATCTGGTAAAGGCACCGGGCGCATTTGAATTGCCGCTGGTTGTGCAACGCCTTGCCGCCAGTAAAAAATACGCCGCGATTATTGCTGTAGGCGCGGTCATCCGTGGCGGCACGCCGCATTTTGAATATGTGGCGGGCGAGTGCGTAAAAGGACTGGCGCAGGTCTCGTTGCATCATGATGTACCCGTTAGCTTTGGGGTGTTGACAGTGGATACAATTGAACAGGCCATTGAACGGGCCGGCACCAAAGCAGGCAATAAAGGGGCCGAAGCGGCATTGTCCGCTATCGAGATGGTCAGTCTGTTCAAAAGCTTGGAAATTTAATGAGCCAGGCTCGCACCAATGCCAGACAAGCGGCTGTCCAAGCCCTGTACCAATGGCAAATGACCGGACAAAACCTAAGCCAGATTGAAGTGCAGTTTCACGAAGAAGACCGCCTGCAAGATGTGCAAAAAAATTATTTTGCCGAATTGTTCCACGGTGTGCCGGAACACCTTGAGGCTATCGACGCGGCACTGAGTGAATTTGTTGATCGGCCCGTGGATATGGTTGATCCGGTCGAACGGGCGATTCTACGGCTGAGTGCCTACGAACTATTGTATCGATTGGATATGCCCTATAGGGTCATCATTAACGAAGGCATTAACCTTGCCAAATATTTTGGGGCAGATGGCAGCCACCGTTATGTCAATGGTATTTTGGACAAAATTGCCCAAGATAAGCGTGCTGTGGAAATTAAGGCGCGGGCCGCCAAACAATAGCCATGCCCATCAACTCAGCCCATTGCTTATGCCGATTGCGGAATTTGACTTAATAAAAAAATATTTCACACTGCCCGCGAAAAACCTTAGCACCCGTTTGGGCGTGGGTGATGATTGTGCATTATTGGCTGTGCCGCAGGGCTACGAGCTGGCAATCACCACCGACACCATGGTTGAAAATGTGCATTTTTTTGCCGGGGCCGATGCGGAAAGCTTGGGGCATAAATTATTGGCGGTCAACTTGAGCGACCTTGCCAGCATGGGCGCCAAACCGATTGCCATCACTTTGGCCTTGACTTTGCCCACCACCAACGAAGCATGGCTAGCTGCTTTTGCCAAGGGCCTGCTCAAATTGGCGGCACATTATCAGGTCGATTTGATTGGCGGTGACACCACCCAGGGGCCGCTGACGCTCACAGTACAGGCAATGGGTCTGATACCTAGCGGCAAAGCCCTAAAGCGGTCTACAGCGCAACCGGGAGACCATGTTTTTATGACCGGCACATTAGGCGATGCGGGCTTGGGTCTAAAAATCGCACAAGGCTACATTTGCCCCCAAGCAATCACCGCCGAACAGCGTTTTAACAAGCCCTACCCGCAAATTGAAGCGGGCTTGGCGCTGGTTGGCTCAGCAAACGCATGTATTGACTTGTCAGACGGGCTTGCGGGCGATTTGAGCCACATCCTTGCACAAAGCCAAGTGGGCGCTTGCCTGGATTGGCAGGCACTGCCCTTGTCCGCCTCGGTGCGTACTTATATTAAAGAAACAGGCGATTGGACTATGCCTTTAATGGCAGGTGATGATTATGAATTGTGCTTTACCGCCAGCCCCGAACAAGCTGCGGCATTGGCGGCAAACAATGCCTTTACTTGCACCAAGATTGGTGTCATTGAATCGGCATTAGGATTGCGGTTAAATAAAGCGGGACACATCCAGCCCATAACGGTGACAGGCTTTGAACATTTTTCTTAAGACCGTCGGTAGCAAGCAATTGACGCCACAACAGATTCTGGCAGACCCTGTTTTGTTCCTGGCGTTCGGCTTCGGCTCGGGATTAGCCAAAAAAGCGCCGGGTACGTTTGGTACTGTAGCTGGTATCCCGATATATTTGCTGATGGCGCAAATGGATTTACTGACCTACAGCGGGCTTACTTTGCTGGCACTGCTGGTGGGTGTATGGATTTGCGATGTTGCCGCCAAAAAACTGGGCGAACATGATTTTGGCGGCATTGTCTGGGATGAAATTGTCGGTTTGCTCATCACCCTATGGTCGGCCCCAGTGACGTGGCAGAACATCGGTTTGGGTTTTGTGCTGTTTAGGTTTTTCGACATCGTCAAGCCTTGGCCTATTAGATGGGTGGACAGAAAAGTGCAAGGGGGTTTGGGCATTATGCTGGATGATGTGCTGGCAGGTATTTTTGCCGCCCTGGTGCTGTCGCTATTTTCCTAGGCCGGTGCACACCTACAACTCAATCCTAATCCCAATCTCCACCACCTGATCAACAGGAATTTTAAAGAATTCAATAGCACTGGATGAGTTGTGGATCAGGAAGCGGAACAAAGCCCTCCGCCAGTTGGGCATGGCACTTTTGCGTTTAAATGACACTTTTTCACTGCCTATAAAAAACGATACGAATTTGGTGTCTATCCCCAGCCCTTCTTCAACCGCTAGCTTTAAGGCCCGGCGAACGTCTTGGGTTTGTTGGAAGCCGTAATAAAGTTTGACACGGAAAAATTTGCGTTGCTTCCCAAAGGTGCGGATTTTTACCCGACGGGCTTCTTCCACATAAGGCTCGTCCGTGGTCACTACCGTCAGGACAATGATTTGCTCATGCAAGACATGGTTGTGGCGCAAATTGTACAGCAGAACTTGCGGTACACCATGAACGTGGCGGGTCAGGTAAATGGCTGTGCCTCTGACCGTGCACAGCTCATGCTCTTGCAGCTGTTCTTCCAAGTCTTCAAACAATACCCGGCGTTCCGCCATATATTCTGACAGCATGGCACGGCCTTTAATCCATGTGGTCATCACCAGGTATAAAACCAGCCCCACCGCTAAGGGTAACCAACCGCCGGACGGTATTTTTAGGCAGTTGGAAGATAAAAACACCAAGTCGATAGACAGGAAAAAGGCCAAAAACAATATGCTGGCGGAGGTTTTCCATTGCCACAATTCCCGAATCACCAAAAATGCCAACAGCGTAGTGGTGACCATGGTGCCGGTTACGGCAATGCCGTAAGCCGCCGCCAAGTTGGTCGAGGATTTGAAGCTAAGCACCAAGATGAACACCGCGAACATCAGCATCCAATTGACGGCGGGGACATAAACTTGCCCTTTTTCTTCGCCGGATGTGTGCAAGATTGGCATACGCGGGCTATAGCCAAGCTGGATGGCTTGTCGGCTGATGGAAAAACAACCGGAAATCACCGCTTGTGAGGCAATAATGGTTGCCAAGGTCGATAAGATCAGCAGCGGGTAGAGCGCCCAATTGGGGGCCAACAAATAAAAGGGGTTTTGGATGGCATCCGGGTTCTGCAACAGCAAAGCACCTTGACCAAAGTAATTGCATAACAGGGCCGGAAAGACAAAGCTGAACCAAGCCAGCCGGATGGGCTTAAGGCCAAAATGGCCCATGTCGGCGTATAAGGCTTCCGCACCGGTCATCACCAGCACCACTGCGCCCATAATCATAAAGCTGCGCCAACCCATGGTAACCAACAGATTTAGCGCGTAATGCGGGCTGATGGCCATTAATACGGCGGGTTCTTCAATAATGTTGATAATGCCCAGCACTGCCAACACCAGAAACCAAAAACACATGACGGGGGCAAACATTTTACCGATGGCCCCTGTCCCTTTGGCTTGAATCATGAACAACACGCTAAGGGCGGCGATAGTGCCGGGCAAGATGTACTCATGCAAGGTCGGGGTGATGATCTCCAGCCCTTCCACGGCACTTAACACCGAAATGGCGGGGGTGATCATACTGTCGCCATAAAACAGGACTGTACCTATCAGACCGACGGTGAGCACATACTGTTTACGTCTGGGGTTATTGTTGGCTCCAAAAAGCGTCAGGGCCATTAACGCCATTATACCGCCTTCACCTTTATTGTCCGCACGCATGATGAAAATGGCATATTTAACGGTGACGACCAGCATCAACGACCAGAACACTAATGACAGAACCCCTAGCACATGCTCCTGATCGATAGGTACGCCAGCGAGGAACACCTCTTTCAGTGCGTATAAGGGGCTTGTGCCAATATCGCCAAAGACCACGCCAATAGCACTTAATGCCAAGCCCATAGTTTGTTTTGTCGTATGATTTTGATGGATTGCAGACATTTTACGGTCAAAGTTAAGAAAAAACGGTGAGGGTTAGTTGTTTGGCGGTTGCCGGGGCTGCTGGGATATTACCGGCCCCCTTCTTGGTGCTTTTCTTGGTGCGACACCACCTAGTAAATTGTTTTATTATAACCGATGTTAGTCAGCCGATAGTTTCTGTGCTGTTAGCTGTAAACGACCAAAGCCAGTGCTTAGGGCTGGATTGGGTATCCCCTTCAACTTCGCTCAGGGAACGTACCGTTTTTGCATAGGAAAAGCTTCTGGCATCGTTCCGAAGGGCCAAGTAAAACCGCACCCGTTGGCTAAGCTTAGCCGAAGTCCTGCCAACATACGCTTTTTGCAATCAGCCATAACCAACCGCTACCCGCCCTCGACCACAATGATATGTTTTGCCAGCATGTTTTGCAGGATTTGCAAGCCGCCCGAGTGGATAATGGCGGGATTGGGATGATCTGATTCTACCGCCACTTGTTGCAGGCAATCCGCCACGCTAATGGCTGTTTGTTGCTGGATGATTGCCAGTAAACGGTAAGTCATGGGGGTGATTTCCATAAATGCCACATCATCACTGACATTACGATGCACCACCAAAAAAGTGGGCTGTGCCGGTGCTGTGTTAGGGATAAAATCAGGGGCAATTTTATGGACGGGGTATTGGTAGGCCAAAGGCCAAGCCAGCGGTGATAAGCTGATGGTTTGCCGGGCCAGATCGCTGCCGTCAACATTGTTTATGGTTAAGCTGTCTTGGCTGATCGCCAAGGCCATTTCCACCCATTCGTAATGTGCCAGCTCCACCAAAAAGGGCAGATCATCTGGATGCTTGCGTTCGTTCTGCAAGTAATCAATAAATTCTTCGGGAATTTCCGAAAAATACGGGGTTTGGCAGCGATGCTGGGCAAAAAAACCATGAACCAGTGCCAGCCATTGCGGCCCGTCCAACAGGCTGAACAACACAGGAAAATTGCTGCTGAGAAAGCCATTGATATTATTGAACAGCAGTTCACGGTAAATGGCGACACGGGGTAGTTGGGCATCCGCCGGTGGTGGGAAGTGGTCTGGAGAGCGCAGATAATCGGCAAATTCGCGCTGTTTGGCGGCAAAATCCACCCGCCCGCCACGACTAGGCGGACAATTGTGCATGTTGTGCGCCCCAAGCGCTTTGGATTTCTTTGATGGTGGCCACTTCGCGCATGAGTTCGGCAAGTGGCGGAATATTAAAATCCCTTTCCAGTAAGGTGGGGAACACGCCAAACAGCTCGTAGGCTTTGCCCAGCAACTTCCAAACCGGATCAATAATTTCTGCGCCGTGGGTGTCGACTAAGAAATCATCGGCTTCAACATAATGGCCTGCGACGTGCGCGTAGCTGATGCGTTGCCCGGGCATGGCGCGCAGAAAGGCTTCGGCATCGTAGCGGTGGTTGATGCTGTTGACGTAGATATTATTGATGTCGAGCAGAATGTCACAATCGGCTTCGGCTACGACGGCATTAAAAAATTCTATTTCACTCATTTCCTGCCCTAATGCGGCATAGTAAGAGGCATTTTCAACGGCGATGCGTTGCCCCAATATGTCTTGCACGCGCCTGATGCGGGCGGCGACATGGCTAACGGCTTCGGAGGTGAAGGGAATGGGCAATAAATCGTACAGATGGCCATTTTTGCTGCAATAGCTCAGATGTTCGCTATACAACTTGATTTGATGGCTATGCATGAATTGCTTGACGGACAACACTAATTGCTCGTCGAGCGGGTCGGTGCTGCCTAAGGACAAGGACAGCCCGTGGCAGATGACAGCGTGCCGTTCGGTGACTGCTCGGAATTGTTTGCCCAGCTTGCCGCCGATGGTTATCCAGTTTTCTGGTGCCACTTCATAAAAACCAACATCCAGCGGCGTATCGATAACGTTCGACAGAAAAGACCGGCGCAAGCCCAAACCAGCACCTTGCACCAAGTTTTGGGTGGTGTCCATAAGCATACCTATAGCGGGTAATGGGGCACAAGCAAAATAAGGGGCATAAGGCTATGCCCCTCTTCCACAAATGCGGACAGCAGATCGATTAATGTTTGGCTGGTGCTGCTGGTGTGGTTGCTGTAGTAGGTGCCACATTGGCTGCACAGCCGCCTTCTTTGCCTTTCATCATTTCGGTGCAACCTTGCATGTTGTCGCCACAGCCTTTCATAGCCGCGCCACAAGCGCCTTCTTTGGCTTTGGCATCAGGGCAGCTTTTCATGTGTTCGCCACATTGGTTGGCGCATTTGCCTTCTGGCATTTTACCGGCCCCACAGGCGCCTTCTTTACCTTTCATGGATTCGCCTTTCATCATTTCACCGCAAGCGCCTTCCTTACCTTTCATCATGGCACCGCAGGCTGATTCCATGCCTTTTTTCATTTTGTCGCCATCCATCATATCGCCACATTTGCCTTCAGTGGTTTTTTGGGCAGCGGTTTTTTTGTTGTTGCCAGCACAAGCGCCTTCAGCCGCTTTGGGAGTGCCCATGCCCATGGCTGCACCACAAGCCATTTCGGCGGCTTTGGTAGCTTCTGCAACTTGCATATAGCCAGAAGACAATTCGGTCATGCCAAAAGGATTTTCTGCATGGGCAGCGGTGGCGGCAACTGAAGAAATAAATGCCATGCCCATGGCTGCGGCTAAAGGAGATTTGTTGGTAGTTTTCATGTTGGCCTCGTAAATTGAGTGTAAGTAATGGGAAATGCTTTGCTTAACGATCTATTATAAATGCAAATTGCCTTAATAATAAGGGTTTGTTGTTGTCAGGCGCGGCTTGCACGTTGTTTGGCTGGCGTTGTGTACTGCGTAGTTGTCCCAATGGGGGTCAAGCCGTTGCCGTTTTGGCATCGAACTCGCAACAATCAGCCAGCAAACAACCTTGGCAACGCGGTTTTCTGGCAGTACAAGTGTAACGCCCATGCAGAATAAGTAAATGATGGGCCTCTTTTTTGTGCCGTTTAGGCACCCATTTGTCCAATTTTTGTTCCACTTCCAGCACGTTTTTGCCTGGTGCTATACCAGTCCGGTTGGCAACGCGGAAAATGTGCGTATCCACGGCAATGACAGGCTGACCAAATGCAGTGTTAAGGATAACATTGGCGGTTTTTCTGCCCACCCCAGCCAAGGCTTCCAGCTCTTCACGGGTGGACGGCACTTGCCCGCCATGCCGTTCGATCAGTTGTTGGCTCAGCAGGATAAGGTTGGCGGCCTTGTTGTTGAACAGGCCAATGGTTTTGATGTGTTGCTTAAGATTGTCCACACCTAAAGCCAGAAAATTAGCTGGAGTGTTGGCAACCGCGAACAGTTTGGTGGTGGCTTTGTTGACTCCCTTGTCTGTGGCTTGCGCTGATAACACAACCGCCACCAACAGCTCAAATGCCGTTGTGTAATGCAGTTCTGTACTAGGGTTAGGGTTGGCTGCCGCCAAGCGGTCAAAAATTTCCAGGCGTTTTTGTGCGTTCATGCCTTGTCAGTTTGGCGGGCAGGCGGGTCAATGCTGGTTGCCGAGTAAAAGTTCTTCTTGTAATCCGGCAAACTGGTCAAGGTTGCTTAAATCAGGTATCCAACCACGCTTGACACAATCCCTATAACACCAAGCGGGTGTGGTTTCGGTCTTGTAAGTCCAAAAAAACCAGCCCAGATATTTTTCAAAGGCCAGCAATTCGGTAGCGGCATAAGCGCGGTAAGCGACCGACAGCTGGAACGCGTCCATTGAGTGCTGGTCATGGTTAAACAGGCCTTGCTGCCAGCGTGCGAGCATCCGTAAATCCAACCCCAAGCTCCATTCCCCGCAGTACACCGGCAATGCCAATTCTGTGACGATGGCATCGGCTTCTTGTTTCCAGTCTTGTATGGTTTTTTGGATATGGCCAAAAATATCCAAATTTAGGTCTGCTTCCACAAAACATTGGTAACGGTGAATATCCAGCACGACATTTTCAAATGCTGGCGCGCTCAAAAAACCGAGATATTCTTGGTAAGCGCGGAAACCATCATGGAACACCACGGAGACTGCCTCAGGAAGGCAATGTTTGCGGATGCGGTGATAGGCCGCTGTGGTGTAATTTTTCAACAGGTCTGTGGCGATATCCCAGCGGGGTTCGTTCAGCACCTCTATGCCGTGCAAGGCGGGATAAGCGGCATAGCGTTCTGCCAAGTGTTCCAGCACATCAAGCGAATGGGCAATATAGGCTTCATTGGTGTGCCATTCACAGACATCTTTGATGCCGCCATTGTCAAAGCCGTTTTGACAACCAGGCGCGGCGTGCAAGTCCAACACGATGAGCAAATCAAATTCGGTGGCCCATTGAAAAGCCTTGTCAAGCACTTCTACACCCCCTCTCACATAGGGATACCGGTTGTTGCCGTAGCTGCGGTGGTAAGGGTAATCGGCGCCGAACAGCCAGTGACCAATCGGGATACGCACCGCGTTGACACCTACTTTAGCTAGCCAAGCAAAATCTTCGCGGGTGACAAAACTATTCCAATGGTCGGTCAGACGAGGGGTGGCCTGTGTACCCAGTTCCACGCAAAAAGATGTTTCATCTTGTGCCGCCAAGCCAGCGAACAGGCTGGGTGTTATCCATTTTTCCAACACCAGCCAACCACCTAGATTGACACCACGGATTTTTTTGCGATGAAAAGGCAAGAAATGCTTGGTCCCCGTCACAATAAAATCCGTCGCGAATGAAACACTTCGGCTGAGAGCTGGTTAGTGATGCTCAATAGGGCGGCATCAGGCAATTGGCTGCAAATTAGCCGGAACATGTCCGCCTCCACTTCAGGATTGAGCGAATCAAACGCTTCTTGCAGTAAAATCCATTTAGGGCGGTACAACAACAGGCGCACCAAACCCAATCGTTGCTGGTCGCTGCGCGGCAAAGCTTTGTCCCATATGTCAACCACATCCAGCTGGCTTAGTAAGTCATCCAAGCCTACCAGCCGGATTGCAGCCACAATCGCCTCTTCACCAAAGCGGGTGCTGGGTGCCGGGTAACAAATGGCTTCGCGTAGGCTGTTGGTTGGCAAATAAGGCCGTGGTGGCATAAAAAACATTGGGTCGTCATCGGGCAGGATAATGCGTCCATGCCCCCAAGGCCACAATCCGGCAATCGCCTTGAACAATTTGGCGCCCAGGGTTGCGTCACCGTGGATAAGCACCCGTTCACCCAAGCGGATTTCGGTGTCAATGCAGGCAATAATGGCATCACCATTAAATTTGCTGATACATAATTTTTGAAAAGTCAGTATTGGCAACTCGGCTTTTTCCAAGACAATGCGGTTCGGGTCAGGGCGGGCAATTTCTTGCTCTAAATCCGCCAAGGCTTTGACCAGCCCCAAAACCCGCTCGACCGAAGCCCGCCATTCGGCAACTTTAGCCATGTTGTCCACCGGCCAAGAAAGGGCCGAAACGGTTTGCTGGAATGATTGCACCGCTTGCATCAGGGCGCCCAGGGTAATGCTGCCCAAGATATATCGGGGGGCGGTCACCAACACAGGAAAGGCCATCGACAACACCGAATAACCCGAGGTGAACATCATGATATTCACCCAAGCCTGGGTCTGTTGCGACCAAATGCCGACAATATCGGAAAACGACCTGTGCAGGCGCGTTTGCTCGGTGGACTCGCCGTGGATAAGCGCTATTGACTGGGAGTTTTCCAGTGCCGACACCAAATTGAAGCGAAAATTGGCCTCGGCGGTTTGTTTGGCTTCGGTGGCAACGGTTAAAGACCGGCCTATCCACCAGCCCAATGATGATGCACAGCCGGCATAAATAAACGCCAGCCAGACCAAATGCCCGTGTATGGGAATCTGGAACAGGCCCAAATCCAGCAGCACCACGCCAGAGAGCGTCCATAAGATTTTAGTGAAACTGACCAGTAATAATAGGCTGTAAAGTAGGGAATGACAAAGGTCAATCGCCGATTCGGTGGCAATGCGGATGTCTTCGGCGATGCGCCCGTCGGGGTTGTCGTGTTCACCATCAATATGGGTGACCAGATAATGACGGCCATTCACCATCCAACGGCCAATCAGGCGTTCGGTCAGCCAAGCCCGCCAGTCCACTTGCAAGCCTCGTTTAATTTTTAAATGATTGGCTGTTACGGCAATGTTGGCGATTAAAATCAGTACAATCAGGCCAATTTGCTTGAAAAAGCCGCCCATTGACCGCTGGTCCAAGGCATTGAACAGATCGGCGCTCCATTCCGTGATAAGCACGGCAATGGCAATTTGCGCCACGGTAAGCAAAACCAGCAGCAGTGCGCGAAGTTTGGCCCCTGATTTTTCATCAAGCCAAAACGAACCTGCCAGTCGTAAAAATTGAATAAAAAAGCTGTTGGTGTCCAACATAGCCGTTACCTGAGTTGTTATTATTGTGTGGTGGGCAATATGGATTATATACAGGATTTTGCTAAAACCGCAAAATTTAACTGGGGCTTAAGAGGCAAGAGAATTGTTATGTTATAAACCCCGGCAACCGAATTTGTTACACATTCTGGACAATGCAAAGAGCGGATACAACGGGAAGTAAGTGCCATCCCGTATTATGGCACTATGCGACAAGTGCCGTATTGTCAAAAGCCCAAAGAATTGAAGCCATAAGTGCTTTCTTAATTAAAGATGCCTTTATGCAGCCTAGCGTAATTACGGGGCAACCGAGCCACAAAGGCCTGAATTGCGCTTTGCTCCATCCAACTAACTTACTACCTGTGCGGCGGTGAACCATGACGCTGCACTAACGAAGGCATTGGAAATTTTCTAAGCTGCCTGTGCGGCGGTGAATGCTAAATTACTCATGATATGTTTTCCTTTAATTTTCGGCATTGTTAATTTAGTATAGCATCTAGTTCGCCATTCCATTTGAGCATCAAAAGCATGACGGAATATTTGAGCATGTCCTTGCTTTTGATGTAACATTTCGACTTTCGCCGTAGCCTGGCCAGAAAATGCCGGAACAAGCTGTCATAGCCTTCCACTGTATAGGTTTCGGCTTTGGATTGCGTATGCAGCCCTGGCGGGACGAACTTTTCATAGGGTTGCCAATAGTCACTCATGACATCCGTTATGCTGTCGTTTTTGATGGCGTCCCAGCGTTTTCGTCCGGTTTCCGTGTCGCGGGCACCCACTTCGCAGCCGGGGAATCGCCTCCCATGTCGATCAACAGCAATCCCTGTCCGGCAATAGTTTTTTTTGAGCCGACATAGGTGTGCATTTAATCCAGCTCGACCACGTCA
>Ga0208259_1000113_pt1 | contig 31451 bp, 40 predicted proteins | sample CryBogCBH22May08_FD_184618 | JGI IMG/M metagenome (GOLD analysis project Ga0208259, IMG submission 184618) | Freshwater microbial communities from Crystal Bog, Wisconsin, USA - CBH22May08 (SPAdes) | ecosystem: Environmental > Aquatic > Freshwater > Lake | place: Crystal Bog, Wisconsin, USA... | reverse complement strand
CAATTAAATGATCTTGTGAGCCATCTTTAGGATAGGCATGAACAATGTTATTTTCATCTACAAAATGTTTCATTAAACTAACTCCCACCATGAATTGACTGAACCACTAGAAGATATGTAATATGTAGCTCCGGGAGGTATGATTGCAGCCATGTTACAACTGTAACCACCGCAACCGTTAAACTGTGCTGCCCAGTTAGCTACTAAATTACCATTGATCCAAATGGACCCATTACCGCCACCATTACAACCTGAGTTACAAAATGCTTGAATAAATTTACCAGTAGTATTTGTATAGGTAGTAAAAGAAGTTTTTGTACCTGTGTAATTAGTCCAAGTAGAACCAAATACAGGATAGCCTGCTGGATTGGTTGCATTATATGGAGTATATCCAAGAGCAGAAGTTACATCAGTTGCATTTAAAGTAATAGTACCTGTACGACTATTAAAACTTGTCACTGCAGCAGAATTGGCAAAATAAATATTAACTGTATCGCCATACACAGAAGTTGAATAACCTTGAACAATATTGACACCAGTACCAGCAGAAGTCTTAGCTTGGACTGTATATGCACCAGTTGTATTATTTATAAGAATCCATTTGCCAGCAAAATTAGGCAAAATTAAATTACAGTTTTGAGTTAAAGTGCCTGTTAATTGAATAATTGGATAAGCAGCTTGAAGATTTGTAAGGGTAACACTTGTGCCTGATAAAGCCACAGATTGAGTGCCGTAAAACGCATCAGGAACCCATCCAGCACCACCTGTATCAGGATTGGTTGTATTGTTTTCTACTGTGCTTATCCAAAATCCTGCATGAGTAGAGCTTTGAAGTATTGCACCTAAAGGATAACCACCAATAGTAGTAGAGAAAGTGCTGTCATAAGGAAAAAAGCCACCAGCCTCTTGCCATTGCTGAATAGTAGTAATTTCATTTAAAATACCATTAAAGTCAGCTCCAAAAGGAGGTACACCGCCTGCACTAAGTGGAGAAAAAGTTAAAGGTGGAAATCCATCAGCAAGAGAGGCTTTACCATTTGTAATGCCAATTTGTGAAGCAGTAGGAATAGTATTGATATAACTACCACCAGCAGCATTAGCGAATGGAAGTGGAATCTTTGAAGGTATGTTGCTACTTTGCATAATTATCCTTAATAAGTAACTGTAACATTAACACCTGAAGGTCTTGGAAATACATTGGAATTTTGAACAATTGCAAGCTGCAATGTATTGGGAACAAAATTAAAATGATAAGTAAATCCTTGATTTAAGGTATCAATAACATAAGCTACACCATAAGGACTACCAGCAATAGAAGTCCCAAAAAAGGTTTGTAGCAGTTTATTGATGTTAGGTACGGAAATGTTAGAAATATTGACCGCAGCTTTAATAAGAATCAATTTTCTGTAAACATCATCTGTTAAAGCATAAGTTTGAGTTTGAACGGAACTATTATAAAAAGGGGCTTGTCCAAAAGGTTGTGGACCTGTTGTTGCATAACCTGATAAATAGGCTTCTTTAAATCCTAAATAATTAGGTGAAATAGGAATTTGTAAATATCGGGACACATTAACAATAGCTCCCCAAATATCTAAACCTGATCCAACCGCAGTTTGAATATTCCAAATATTATTATAAAAGTTTGCTATGTCTGTAGTTGGATCAACGGCATCATTAAAAGACTGAAGCATTCCTTTTATTGTGGGTGAATCACAATATTGGCTTAAAAGAGTTTGATCCCAATTTTGCATATTAGACCAATGTCACTACAATTTGAGAAGCTGCAATGGTTGGAAGTTGATCTATGCCAAAAGCAATAGAAAGTGTAGTTGGACTGGCAGATAAACCTAAATAGACTTCAATAACATTTACATTAGGGTTAATTGCATTTATATTTGCATAATAACGACCTGAATATGTCGTTGTGTTAATACCTACAGCAATACCACCATCTTGACCATTAAATGATTGAATAACTGCATTTTGAACTAATTGAGTAATATTAGCTGGCAATAAAGGACTGTTTTTAATATCAACTACAAAATAAGCAGGAGTTGATGCAGGACTTAGATAGGTTACAGAATAGGCTATTGGAGTTGCATAGCTAGTGTCATAAACAGTAACAGTTGTATTGCCGTTATAGCCACAACCGGGAGGTTTATTGCTCCAAATAGCTTGAGCTACAGCAGATGAAGCACCACCAGCAACGCTTACACAAATTGAGTGCGGAGCAAGACTATAACTGGTGCTGCCATACGATACAGTTGAATTTGAAGGGTTATCTACTACTACCGCTTCAATGACGTTGGGAACGCTTAAAACAGCTCCCAAAATAGATTGATTAGCATTTAAAGAGTTAACCGCTACACTTGCTTGCCTACGAGCTTCAAAAGCTGCTCTAGATTCAACAGTATTACCTAATACTCCAGCACTAGGGTTTGTAATAGTATTCCAACCAGCAACAGCCGTATAAATCTTGTTAAGTGCGCCAATAGAACAAGCAATAGCGCCTTGAGTTTGATTTTGAAATTGGACTGTAACTGAACCACCAGCAGGAATGGTTGCAGCAGCAAGAGAAGAATATAGGTAACCGCTAGTATCTTGAGCTACAGAACCAGCAGGGATAACTGTACCTACAGCGCCATTACAGGTAGCATTTACAACAGTACCAGCACCGGGAATTCTAGTAAGAAAGTAAATGTAACCAATTGCATCTTGCCAAATACCTGAAGCCATTGCAGGATTAACTTGATTAGCAATATAGGCAATTTCATTATTCTTTTCACCAATAATTGCTGTTTCAGTTTGTGCTAATTGACCTTGAGGAGTTTGCAAAGAAGAATTGACACCACCACCAAAGGCAGTATTGATGTCAGCTTGAACACCAGTAAGAATGTCTTGCTCTGCTGGTAAAACAGGCGAACCATTTACCCATGTAATCGCTGGTACATTTGTTGTCATTTAACCCCCAAAAGCCACATTATTAGTCGCTCCATCTGTATCTATTATTTGAATTTGACCACTTAATATTCTATTAGTAAATGACTGAAAAGTAACTTTTGCAGACACTACATTAGGAATGGTCAAGGCTTGTGTAATCATTTGCTGACTAATATAGTTTAAAGGAGGCAATTCCCCTAATATTTGCTGCCAATATGGAAGTCCAAGGTTTGTGTTGTACCAACATTCACCTATAAAGGTTCTAATGGCAGAGGCTACATCCTGAGCTACTGAATAAGGTGCGCCAGCAAGAGCAATATTTCCATTAACATCAAGCACTAAATCCCAAGCGGATTGGTCAAGAAGTAATGAGTTTTGAATTATTGTCATACCGGAACCCCCGTCTGTCCGCCACCTGTTTGAACTCCACCATGTTTATGAGTATGAACACTTGTACCATTTGCCGTTACATCACCTGTAACAGTCATACTTCCACCGAATGCTGCATTACCAGCGTTTGAACCGCTACCTTGAGTTACTGCACCATTTAGCACAATAGAGGGAGCATCAATTTCAACAACAGGTGCATTGATTGTAACCTTATTGGGAGATAAAATAGTAATACCTGAAGCGTCAAACTGCACATATTGGGTGGGTGCAGCGCCAATAATAGTCATCAAATAGACCATATCAGAAAAATCAAATTTACGATTACTACCGGGAGCTGAAGCAGATTGAGAACTTTTTACTGTAGAAATATCCCTATCGCATACAGTTGCAATGCCAATATCGCCTACTTGAGGATCAAGAATTACAGCATTTGAGCCACCTTGAATTCTCATATAGGGAACATTGTAAATAGTGCCATGCGCCCATACTTGACCTGAACCATCTAATGCACTTACCAATGGTTGAACACTTAGTGTGCCAATAGGTGATACACCACCTGTATTAGTAACTGACATAACTTTTACAGGAATAGAAGTTCTAAGCCCCGAAAGAGCAGCTTTAATTAAAAATTGAATGCGAGAAGTTTCAGTCCCTATACTTGTAGGGGTGAGATTGGTTAAAACTGAATTAGTTGGGGCTGACATTATTAGTTCCGGGATAGCCTAATTTAACTGTAGTGAACCAAGGTCCATCAGGAGTTAAAGTGCTTAATTCGTGAGTGGATTCAAAAATAACCCATTTACCATTTGCTTTTGGAATAATTGAAGTTAAATTTATTGTTCTGCCAATTAACATTTCAGGATTAAATTCTGACTTAACAATGAATCCTGAAGGGTAATAAGAGGGATAGCCTACTAATCCATTGCTTGAACTTACATCTACAACTACTCCATCTCTTGTACCATTATTGGGGAAAATTGAAATTGTATTATTTTCAATAGCTGACCCAAAATTTGCAGCTTTAATAATTTTTTTAATTTGAGCAAGTGTTGATCCATAAGCATATTGGTTTTGAATAATGGCATGAGTGCCGTCAGCTTTATTAAAACTAAAACCAATAGATGTAGCCAAAGATTCAATTAAATCTTCTGCGTTTTGTGCTCCAGCCCAACTATTAGGCGCATTTGGAGCTGAATTAGGATAAAGACCAGCTTGTGCAGTACAAACAAAAGCGACTTCAGGAACAGATGCAAAATCAATGTAACTAGATTGAATTCCACCTTGAAATATTTGACCTAGAATGTCATCTTTATTTCCAGCTAAAACAGTTATGGCAATAGCAGAATCAGCAATAAAACTAGCTCCTGAACCAACTGAACCAGCAGAAGAAAATTGATTCATTTGATCTAAAGTCATGCCATATACACGAAGCTGTAATTGCCCTTGAGTATTTTCACCACCGGGATTTAATACAATCGCAGTAGCTCTTAATCCCTCTAAATTGGTAACTGTGCCATTAGCAGTAGAAAATTGAAGGCTTATTTGGCGAGATGCAAAAGTCATATTTGCGTCCAATATGTTAAAAGATACCTAGAGCCAAGACCATCATAAACAGGATTAGATGACCCTTGAGTATCAATAAAAACCAATTGACCAACAAAGCCAAGATAAGATTCTCTAATTAGCCCGACTTCATTTAAGCAAAGCATAGATTGGACTACAGGACTATTGCTTATAAATAAATCAAAATACAACCCTGTATTTTTTTGATACAAGTTAATTAAACAGTTTTGATTGTTTAATTGAACAGAAAACGATTGGGAAGGAACGGCTGATAAAGGTATTATTTGCATATCAATCCCATGAGCTAGGGTCAATAACCCCAAAATTTATATTTGATTTTTGCCCTGCTAAGTTACTTTGCAAAGTAGTCGATGGAGTAACAGGAGATACTTGTCCGTTATTTTTGGTAGATGCGCCTGAAGGTTCTACTGTAGAAACTGTTGGTTGTTGAGCAATTCTGACTTCTTGAAACCATAATTGAGCCAATAATAAAGTTACACCTTGTCTAGATTCCCGTTTGTAATCCACATGAATTAAGTTTAAGTTCGGGTAATTAGCATCAGGAGTACTAACAGTTAGCAATGTCAATGCGTCTAAATAATTTTGTATTGCAGCTAAAAAACCTTGCTTAGACATTGATCCATTGCCACTACAAGACACTACCAATCGACAATCGTAAGGTAAAGCTACTTTGTTATAACTTTGAAAAGCGCCACCTTCAATAGGGTAATTAGGAATTTTTCTTTCATTTTTATATTCAAAACTCACAAAAGAATCGGGAACAAGAGCAAGGTTTCCATATTCATCAGTAATTGCCCATTTAGTACCAAATAAATTTTTTGGCAATAATTCAGCAGCTACAGTCAATGCTGCTGCTACATAACCAGCAGAATTTCTGTTAATTGCAGGAACACCGGGAAGTGGGGGAATATCAGGATAAGGGATTAAAGGCATCAATCTACTCCAACTATTCCAGCGTTAATTAAAGTGTTCTGCGCCAAAGCTGAGTGCATGTCTTTAGCAATTCCATGAGCATCTGTAGCTTGAGTGTTAATTGTTTGATTTTGAATGTTTACTGAGCTAGTAACAGATTTATTACTTCCAGTAGGGGTATTCATCTTTGAACCAATCATGCCTTCATTATTTTGCATTGCTTGACGAACCATTGATAACTGGTCAGGGGTAATGCGCTGGTTTTCTCCTAAACCTGTCATACGCATAGTATTAGCAATAGCAGATTGAGCATCTTTTAAATCTGCTCCTGATCCTAACCAACCTTTTGTACTTCCTGAACCGTAATACAGTTTATGTAAAGTATCTAAACCACTTTGATATTTACTTTTTAAAAGTGATTCTTGAGCTGCTTTTCCAGCTTCCATTGAAGGGAATATTGCAAATCCACCTGAATCCGCACCTGTAGCACCTAAACCTTGTGTGTAGTTATTAAATTTGAGGTTTCCGGGATTGTTGTTGCGAATATTTCTAGGTGCATTGCTTGAAGATGAAACTGGTTGATTTTTTAAATCTTCAGGTGCCCATTGATCTCCCCATTTGTACAAAAGTGCAGGAGCAATAAAACTAAAGAATTTTTGCCCAATACTTCCAATAGTAGCTTTGAACATGACCCATTTAGTATTGAGCTTATCTGCTGTATCAGCATTTTTGTTCATTGCATCATTTAACTGGTCAAATTCTTCTTTATGTTGATGCAGATAGGCAGAACCCTTTTCTAGCAATAGCATTGACCCTTGATCTATTCCAAGAGCAGAAGTGAAATTAACTAATTCAGCTTCAGTATGAGTTTTTCTATATTCAACAATGGCATCAGAAAGTTTAAATAAATCTACTGACATTTTGTTAATGTCAAAGGCTTTCCATGCGCCTAGTTGCGTTGCAGCATTAACCATTGCTGTATCGCCATACTTTAGACCTACAAGAGCTTGTTGAAGCCCTTTAATGGTAGCAGTCATAGACTCAACATTACCACCTGTCATTTCTGCTAATTGACCCCAACTTTTAAGATCAATCGAAGACATATTAAGAATGTGAGCTGATCTACCCAATTCCACATTAGCTTTAGTTGTTTCAGAAATAAAGTTCTTAAATCCACTTAAACCAACAAAAACAGTACCAAAAGCAACTAGAGCATCTTTCATGGCTGTAAAGCCATCGCCCATATCTTTTGCACCTTTATTGGTAGTCTTAGCAGTCTTTTGGGCTTGCTCGTCAAACTTGCGTAATGATTCTACGGATTTTTGCTGTGCAGAATTAAACTTGGAAGTATCAAGTCCAAGTTCTATTAGTAAGGAATCTATTACTGTAGCCATTATTTACTCACTAAAGCAGCATTGTGCCGATCAACGGCATTGATCTCAAGGAGTATCCACAAGTCCTCAACACCATATACAGTATCAAGTTCATGTAAAGTTGCCAATCTCGAAGATACGATTGTTGCTATCGTCTGCGGGGTGGCTTGATACTCAATGATTCGCTTGGTTGAGGAGCTGGCGTTTCTGATTCCGAAGTCAATTGGCTTTCGCCTAAAAAAAAATCCATGTGTAAATCCCAAATAACTTTTCTGAGCTTTAATCGGGTTTGGACTTCTTCAATATCATCTTCAATTAGTGGTCGTTTTACATTTGCACTAGGAATGATCTGCACACAGCTCATCATTTCATCTAAAAGAGGCTTGGCAGCTTCAAAAGGAATCTTTAATAGATTCATATATCCGACTGCCATAAGACCCGCCATACCCTGAGAAGCTAGGTTTTCAGGTATCTCAATGCCAGCATTGCCGACTGCGAGAATAGCTTTAATAGCCCAGTTTTCAGCTTGAGAAGCTGACATCTCAGTAATAAGAAACTGCTTACCCTTATCCCTACCAATGTCAGCTACTAATGACGATTCTTTTCTTGCCATTTTTAAATTTGTCCACCAATGATGCGTTGCCAAGTAATCTCATAAACGAGAGGCTGCAATGTCTTTTTAACAGCAGGGAACGGAGTCGCTGAAGTTAAATAGCCATTTTGCAAAGTATATACCATGCTAGTTGAAGGCAAAGTAATAGAACCGCTTGCAGAGAATACATCGACTGCTGCATCTTGAGCATTGCGCCAAGCATCAAAAATCAAAACGCTAGGGCTATCCGCTTGAAGATGAATAGTCATTTTATAAGGAACGAAGATTTTACCCGCACTTAAAATGCCATCTACACCCATAAGGATTTCTGATTGTTGGACTGCTTCACCTTCAAAAGCATCATCTACCGCAAAACCTTGAATAGTTTGTGGAGTAGGAAAATAGTTATTGATGGCTAATGCAAAGACCGAGTTTGCTGAAGTAATTGTTGACATAATTTAATCCTTATTGAATTACGATAGAAGCGATTGTAATTTGCTGTACGCTCTCACCATCTTGGTAATACAAAGTGATTGGAGGAGATTGACGAGCAGCTCTAGTTTGTGCTGTAGCTTCAGCAATTTGTAGGTAGAAACCCTGAGAAGCGATTGTAGGGGCAGCATTGACACCAGTTACATATTGAATCTCAGCAGCTTGAGCAGCAGAAACATTGATGCCTGTACGGATTGCGCCAAAGTTAATGCCAGCGTTGATAGGACTAAGAGCAGCAGAGTAAATCAAGCTATTACCTTGAGTGTTGTAAGGAATAGAACCTACTTGTTGCAACAAATTAACCATTGCCAATTGAATATTAGCGTTCAACCAAATTTGATTCAAATAGGTATCAGCCCATTTCCAAGTACCTGTAACAGAACCGGGAGTAAACCAATTAGCATTATTAGCAGGGTTATTAGAACCAAAAGCAGCGTAGCAGTTATATCCATTAGCAACAACACCAGCATAATCGCTTGCATTGGTTATTGAAGGAGTTAAACCTGACTGTGATTTAAAGTCTAAAGTTGCACGACCATTAAGGCGGGTAAAGTTCAATGAAGCAGCAAATCCACAAACAAAAGCTGAATGAGTGAAATTGCCATAAATAGGGCAAGTACCAATAAATCCGTTAGCCAATAGCCAATCACCAAAAGTAGTAGTGCTTGCAGAGTTCAGGACATTAACATCAGAATCTTGAGATACATACAACCAGCGAGGAGCTAATGAATTACTCCAAGTTGCAAAGGCTTGTTTTTCAGTAAGAGCTGATTCCCAAACTGTCATGAAAGTTGCCCAGTTTTGGTTTTGATTCAAGATACCAGCCATGAATGTAGCTGGAACAGCAATATCAGCACCTTGAGAAAGAACTGCACCAGTAGCAGCAGTTAGCATCAAATTGGTAGCCAATGTGCCTGTTGTTGCATAAGTAATAGTAGAAACAGCTCCACTTGCACTTGTAGTAAAAATGAATGAGCTATGAACTGAATCATAAGTTACTGCAAAGTTAGGTGTTGTGAAAGCAGCTTGAATAATAGTAGCTGCGTTGCTAAAGCTAGTAGCACTTGTCAGGTTAATAGTGCCTGAAGTCTTAACTACACCAGCAACAGAAAGGCTTAATGTGCCAGTAAAAGCTTGCAATTGACCCAAAGTAACATTAGCCATTGAACCACCACGCAACCAACCAGCGATTGCTGTTTCAGGATAGCGAGTGTAATACAAAGCACCGGGAAGTTGAGTTCCGTTGTTGTAACCAGCAAAATAAATTTCAGCTACATCAGCCTCATCAGAATCAGCACCAAAGTAATTTTGAACATCAGTAACAGTTGAAAATTGCAAGATTGAACCATAAGGCGCATAAGTGTTTTGAGTTAAAACTAAAGCGTTTAAATCAACAGCTTGCCCGCCAGCAGATAATACTGAAGGTACTACTTGTACAACTTGGGAAAAAGGAATGGTACTCATAAAATCTCCTAGGGGTTAAATGTTTGATCTATTGGAGCTAATTCAATGTTCACATTGAGCATAGATTGTTGTGAGGTTGAAAGAATTGGGTTGTATTGCAAACTGGCTGTAATTTTCCATCTTTGCTCATATTGATCTTCTCCATCAATTAGAGGTATTTGAACAGGGTTATCCGCATACAAAGGTTGTATGTTGACAGGGAAAATGCTTGTCGCATATTCATCACGAAATAAGGCTTGAGTTTGCATAGCCCAAGTTTGAGAAGTTGCGCCATAAAAGTCAAGCTGCATAGCGTAATTTGTTGGGGTTAATATGGATTTTGTCTGACTATTAGTGTCATAAGAGTCCACATTAAAAGACAATCGATCCATTCCTGCATTTGTCATGCAAACAAAACCACCTTTGGGCATTGGAACACGATTGTCTTGACCTTGAATGACAGGAGTATTTGCAGGCAAAAATGAGTTAAAAAAAGTCACTAAAGCTGTAAAAACATCTTGATCTATTAAATTGATAGAAACTGTCATATATCAATCTTTTTGTAAGGTTACGATTACATGACACCAATTAGACCAAGTTTCGACCACTTGGGTGACCAACCATTTTCTAGGAGTACCACAAGGCACTTCAGGAAATACTAAAATATCTCCACCAATCTGATCTACCCTTACAACCCCTGCTGCGTTGCCGTATAGGTACACAGAGCGCATAACTCCAGTAATGTTTAAGCTATCTATATGCTTTAGATCAGATGCGCTTAGAGCTTGAATTTGAGCCTCTACTGTCAATGTAATAGTTGTTGGTGTTCTTTTGCCCGCACCATTAGTTGTGTAGCCTGTAGATTGAATCCAGTTAATCTGCTGATTGTTGTTGGTCAGCCGAGTGTATTTATTAGCAAGAGATCGCAAGTTCATTATTAACCTTTGCGAAACTCTGAATCAGCTTTATTTACCGCATTTTGAACAGAAGCTAACATTAGTCCTGTATCAATTAAAGGCTTTGAAGAACCTTTGCGTTTAATAGTAGCTGGAGCGTTGGGAGGAGAATAAATGCTAGAGATAGTTGTTTTAATATCCGCAGCAGCTACTCTACCTACTAAATCTAATACATCAAAAGCAGTTTTTTTACCTAAAACTACTTGAGGTAAGTATTTACTAACTATTTTGACCCATTCGTCTTTTTTTTGCCTAACAGTAGGCTGCATAAAAGGTCGAGCAGGAATCTTAACGGCAGGTGCACCAAATTCTTGAATCGCAGCTACATAAGCTACAGAAGTGCCATCTTCATAGTTAATTCCTGAAGGAAAACCAATTTGAGCAACCATATTCTCGAATTCATCAGGAACTCTATCAAAAGTTGCTTTAATCTTTTCGAGATTTAATGATTTCAAAATACCCCACCAATTTTCCTAAATCCTGAGTTTTCAGGGCTTCCACCTACAAACAAACCAACATTCGCAACAGTCTTTAATAAAGCTCTGAGCTGCTGTCCGTAAGAAGTGGTAGCTAACCACCAACCAAAAGATGATTTGACAGGAGGAGGGGTTAAAGACACATTGACAGTACCTTCAGCCGTACCTTGTACGACTACAGTAGGAATGCCAGCGTTAATTAGGGAATACGATTGACCAAGGTGAGCACACATTAAGTCTAAAGCTAACTGTAATTGCTTAGAATTAAAATTCCAAGGATAGTTATTTTCAGCGTTAATGTATGCTGAACCCATAGTCCACCAGCCTTGCAATTGAGCAGGAGGGAAATCAGTTGTGTTCTCAAAAGCGGGAAACTGATTTCTAAATGCTGTGTCGTTGTAGGCTGGTGTTGTCATTACATTGCTTTAAATTTAGGTGAATCTTCTTCTTTAGCGTAATCAGCATCGGTCAATGGAGCTGATTCATCTTTGAGATTCATATCGGAAGCTACCTTTTCGGCTTCAGCTTTCTTGGCACGAATAACAATAAAACCTTCTTCTTTGTGTTGACGGAAAACTGGATTCTTTTCCAATTCGCCTAAATCTTCATCAGTAATCTCTGTTGCTACTCCAATAGGAGTAATCAGACGATCATTTGCGACACCTGTGCCACCTTTAATATGGACAGAATGACCTTTTGTTGGCAGGTCGTTACCACTTGTAATCCAGTTTTGATAGAGCTGGTCATTTGCAAGAGTAGAGAAAATATATACTTTAGCCATTTTACTTATTCCTTTTGATTGATTAGAAAAGCGGGATTTCTCCCGCCTTTCTATCTTACTTCATTAAATACCGCTGTAACGCACAACAGCGTAAGGACGCTTCAACATTACACCAGCAGTAGCATTGGCATAATCTTCTAGATATGCTTTTGACTGCTTTTCAACTCCAAGAGCTTGGAATTTAGCTGGTACAACTTGAACGAATGTACGCTCATCATCGCTACCACCATCAGAAACGTGCTCTGCATAGAGGTAGAACACATTGGCGCTACCGTTAGCTGCGTTCAACTGTGGAGCTGAAATAACACGCAGTTTAGGATAGGTCTTGCTCAACCAGTCACGAACAGAGATACCGAAGTCAGAAGTTACTGACAGATATTGGTAAGAGATTGTTGGCAAAGCCAAAGTCAAGTCAGCATCTTCAGGATTGATTGTGTCCTGAGATTGGTTTTGCAATTGAGCAGCAGCAACACGAATGTCAGCTACGATTTGCAAGAAAGTTTTGCTAGACCATAATGTTGAACTACCTGTACCAGTAGCGGCTACAGTTACATAAGCTGGCAAAGCTGGATCGTTCAAGAAACCATAAGTCAAGTTCAAACCGCTGTTATAGCCGTAGAAACCAACCAAGTTACGTTGAATTTCAAGAGCAAGAGCAGCAGAAGCACGCTTTTCAGCAGCATTAGAGATACGGATGCGAGCTGAACGAGCTTCTTCCAACATGCCTACTTTGATACCCTTTTCAAAACGGATAACAGTTCTGCGGACAAAGTTGGTGTTCCAAGATGCCAAAGGTACGTTTGTGTAATCGCCATAAGGAACAGCGTTACCAATCGGCTCTAACAAACCTTGAACGATCTCTTGATCTTCCCAAGAACCAGTAGTAGTAATACCAACCAATTCGTCAATTTTACGAGCAGCAGTAATTACTTTTACAAAGCCCGGTAGCCAGTTTTGTAGAAACTGAACAGGGGTAGTAATAGATGATTGAGTTACATCAGCTTGATTATCGTCCATTGCCCAGTTAGCCATAGCTTTTACTTGGGTTTGTGGCAAATTGATACCGAGTTGATTCAAAGCAGCAAAATCTGCTACATCATCAGCAGTCATTGTCACCGAACCAACTTGGCGAGGTGATAAGTGGCTAAGTTCTTTAGATTTCATAATTTATTCCTTATTGAGTAATGCGAATGGCTGTTAGACCAGTAGCAGCTTGTGGGTAACGATATACAACGCAGTTAGGAATCAATGCGTTACCTGTAGTAGCAGAGCTACCCGGAGCAACAGCAGAAAGAACACCAGTAGTTGTGTTGTATTGAACTAGATCGCCAATGTTAGCTGCACCAACAATGGTTACAACAATAGTACCCATAGTCAAGAACTCGCCCTGTGAATTAGGAGCTAAGAACAATGTTGGATCTAAAGGATTGCCACCAACAGCACCATAAGAAGCGTAGGCTTTTGGATTGACCAAAATACCAGCAAATACAGTAGAGCCGTTAGTAATAGTACCGCCTTGAGTAGCTACGTTAGTGCTATTAGACTTAGTAAATGCCAAGCCAATAGTACCGCCATTGCTGTCAAGGGTTAATGGTTCTGAACGTTGTGGTCCGTCAACAATCAATTCACCGGGAACTCCAAATCCCAAATTGACGTTAACTGTGGATTGAAAAGTCGCAGCAGTCATGATTATTTACCTTCTAAAAAGCGTTGAACGAAATTGCCCTTACGAACTGCTGAATCCATTGCAGCACGACTAGGAACACCCTTGCCAATTAAATAAGCCTCAAGGAAAGTCACTCGACTTTCTTTTGGAGCATCTAATCCAAGTTTTTTGCAGCCATATTTAGCCATTTTATCTAAATTCATTTCAGAATGGTCAAAAGCTCCAATGTGAGCAGAAAGTTGACCATAAAGTTTAGCTTTTTTGGCTACTGTGGCTTCTACAGTACGAGCAATAGCAGCAGCATCCATGCCAGCACCACGCTCACCTTCTTTTTCTTCTTCCTTTTGACCGCCTTGAGAAATTGGATGTTCTTCTTCATCTCCTGCTGGCTTTTCTTCATCGCCATCAGGTTTTTCCATATCTTCATCAGCAACGGCTTCCATTCCTGCTGCGCCAGTTTGCTGTCCAGTTAATTCTAGAATTTTGGCAAGTTTAGGCATCACTTCTTCGAGGAATTTGTGCGCTTCCTCAAGAGTAATGTCTTTTTTGCCGCTTTCTTCGACTTTGTTTTCTTCAGTCATGTTTACAAACTCCTTGTTATCTATTGTGAAAGTGAAATGATCAGAATGATCTAATACTGCCACATCCTTGCCCATTCGTCCATTTTCTACGAGGGCTAGATGATTACCTCTGATTTCTCTTTGCACATAGTCATATTTAACTCCATCAAAAACACCGGGAGAATATTCATATCTGCAACGATAACCACAAGACAATTCTTTTTTTCCATTAGCTATTAGATTTGCCATAGCTTCAGAAAATACTTTTATGTTTCCTTTTAGGGTTGATCCGTCAAAATAGACATCCTGACCAATAACTCCTTGAACACCTTTAGCTTCAGAAGGGGTTAAGCCATCTTCTTCGCTACCTAGCATGACATGGTTATCAATCCAAGGGATTAACTTAAATGAATCAATACATTCTTGAGTGCCTAATTCTTCAGCAGGACGATAAACCATATAAATCTTATCGGGTTCAGCTTCAGGAGCAATAGAACGACCTGAATAAGGGAAAATTCCTACTAAAGATAATGGATTGTCTTTGACCTCAAACCAGCCATTTGTATCATATTCCCGTCTATCCATTGCGCTTGCATTTGCTTCAGCAGCTTCAGCAATCATTTCGGAATCCTTGCTAATTTTCTTAAATAAAGGCTCAGGAGCATCAGCAATAGTTGCCCATACGAAATCTGAGTGTTCTTCATCTATATCAGGGGTAAATTCCCCATCGTCACAACCAAATAGGTGAACATTGCCTTCTTGATAGATTAGTTGTAGTCCTGAAGCGGGTACATGGGCAATTTCTTCCCTTGATTCTCTAATTGCGCCTTCAATAGGGCTTTCGCCATCTTCTACATGACCACCGGGAAAGTCCCATGAATCATCTTTAGTCCGTTTTAACCAAAGGATTTTGTCTTTGTCTGTATATACGATAAATGCTACTGCTTTAGAATCAGGTTCTTCAGTTAAATCTCTTTCATGGTCATTGTCATCAACGGCAGCACATTTACGAGCATTTTGATAGGAAGCTGCAATACTTTGATTAAGCGGATGACCAGCTTTAATCATTTCATGGATATTTTCCTGAATAACTTGTTTACTAAAGCCTGATTTTAGAGGCATTAGATTACCCTTCCGACTTGCATTGGTACATTGATTACATTTAATAATACTGTTGCTTCTCTAGTATTGTTGCCATCTGTAAAAAACAATGCACGAATTGTATAAAGTTGATTTAATTGAGGCGCAGGAATAACTCCACCTGAAATTTGAACAGAAATGACTTTTCCTATTTCCCCTATTGTGCCGTCAGAAAATATGACTTCTGATCCATTTACGGCAGGAGCATTAAAAGTTAACCCAGTTTGATCTGCTGTTACAGAAATAATGTTTAATATTTTTTCTAATGGATCAAGAATATTGGTGCAATCAAGGTCATACCAAATAATTTCAGAGGTTCGTTTTTCTAAAATGTATGTATTCATTGTTGAACGTGCCAGTAATCCAGTCAAGGTGATAAATGCCAATAATCAAGTCTTGGAGAAACGTGCCAAACCTTATCTGAGAGGTTAAAAATAGGAGCGCAAGTGTATAAATCTACAAAATTACCCTGTTCATTTACGAACATTATAAGGTTAAGAATATCACTTTGGGAGTCTTGTGCGTTACCAGCTTCAATAATATTTAACAATGCAGTAGTAAAAGCTGTTTGAGCATCTTGCATTGCACTAATTTCAGCCACATAAATATTGGCTGTCATATTGGCTGTTTGACTATCTTGGAAATTACCAGTTTCAATCATTGCCAATGAAGCAGAAAGTGTTTCTGATATTGAATCAGCAAAATTGCCAGTTTCTAATACTGATCTAAGAGCCGTAGTAAAGACTGATTGAGTATCTTGAAGATTGGTTACTTCTACCATTGAAAGTGCTGCTGTAGTGGCTTCTGATTGAGTAGCTTGAGCATTCCCAGCTTCAGTTAATGTAACTGTGGCACTCATAGATTCTGATTGAGAATCCAAAAATGTTCCTGTTTCTGCTTGAGTTACTAATGCTGTCAAAAGCTCGCTTATTGAATCTATTGCGCTTCCTGCTTCTGTAATAGATAAAGCAGCTATCATAGTATTGCTTTGACTATCTACTGCATTTCCAGCTTCAGAAAGCACAAGATAGATAATAGAACTCAGTTTTCCTGCAAAAGGGGCAGCAGAAAAAGAGTAATTACCAAACATTTAGATTGCCCAAACTCTTTGTGGGTAAGGACTTGGCTGTACTGCATATGGTTGCAAAGGGGTTGAATCTTCGTCACCGATTACCAAGACGTTCACCCCAAAGTTAGGCTCAGGATAAGGTTCAGGAACATAAGGGTCTGGTAGTGGGTCAGGTGCGGGTTGGTACACCACCCCAATAATGTCGATGTTTTGGTAGTTTGGAGTTACTGAGGCTTGAGTTATGATGTTTCCCTCAGCGTCAGATACTTCTACAGTAGTTGTATAAAGGACAGAAATAGCCTGTGCCTCATCTTGAAAGGCTAGATAAAAAGGTGTCATGTTAGCTTCCTGTTAGGGCTTGGAGTTGAGTTGCAGTAAGGGCTACTGGGTAGTAAGCTAGCTTTTTAATTCTTCCATTTAAATAATACGGAGAACCAAAATTTCCAATATTAAGCGTGGTTGTATTTAAAAAATTTCCGTTAGTGCTGCTAGTTGTTGGCACATTACCAGACCCAGTATTTGTATTTAATGTTTGAGTTAATGAAGTAATGACTTTGTAAAAATTATTATTAGCAACAGATGTTAATAGAGTACCTATGGTTGTACCATCATAGTTATAAATGTTTCCATTAATTCCGTAAATAATTCGACCATTAGTAGTTAATTGATTTGAGAGCAACCCAAACTGGGCATTAGTATTAATCGTATTAAATTCTGAATAATATGTACCTTGCCCATTGTTTAGCCATGAAGTTACATTCACCCCAGTCATACTAGCAATATCAGCTGCCCTTGTTACTTGGCTTGCTTGTGTAGGGATATAAGATGTTGGGAAGGCTAGGGCTTCTGCTTGTGCTCCCCATACATATGCACCTGAATATCCGTCACCTGTGTAGCTTAGTGCTCCAGATGAACTTAGTAAATATACTCTTGGTATAGCTGTGCCAGAACTACTTGCTGTCGCAGTCATTGAGCATCTATACCACCCGTTGCCTACAGATATAATTGAGGCAGATGAGCTGTTACCTGATGGTTGATTAGCTATAGTTCCAGTTGCAAGATTAAAATCTGCTACAGGGTTTGCTGAAAAAGTGCCAAAATAAACTATCGCCACTCTTGTAGTTGCTGCCGCCTTAAAATAAAACGAAGTTGTATACACTGATGAAGAAGTTGCGGCAAAACCTGTTGTTCCCTGCATTATATGATTACCCGCAGCAGTGTTTTGCACAAGAATTGACGCTGTTTGAGTTCCATCAGGAGCAACGCCAGCATTGGGTGTAATTGTTGCCCCGCTAAATGTCCAAGCAGCATTTGTATAGTCACTACTCCAAGTCAACAAATTCGTACTCTGTTGTTCTATCAATAAACCCAATGAAGTTCTTGCTACTGGGTCATGGTCAAAGCGAGCTTGGTTAATTGGTGCTGTCTGGAGTACAGGGATGTAGTTGGTGATTGCTGTAGTCGTTGTGGCATTATAGGCAGTTACAGAGGAGCGCTGCTCTAATTGAGCGCCCCAAGCGTAGATAGTGTTGCTTACACCTGTATAAGATAATTGCCCATAAGAACCCCCTGTAGGAAGTGTTGAACTATTAGCCATTTGAATACCTGCTACTGCAGCACTATTTGTACTTCCACAAGTATATGTAGTAGTAATTCTATACCATGAATTTCCAACAGAAGTGATTGAGTTAGAAACTATTGCCCACCCAGTGCCTTGAGTTGTTGAATTAACATAAACACCATTCAATACATCAAATACAGAATACATCCAGTTGTTGCCGCCTGAATTTGAAAACATAGATACATATTGACTACTTATATATTTAACATAAAAACTTATTGTATAGTTTAATCCAGCAGTGCTTGAATAGGATTGATAAGTAGTATGTCCACCAGTATTGGTTCCCTCATTTAATGTAGTAGCAGTAGTTGTTCCATCAGGTGCAGCGGTGCTATTAGAGGTAAATGTAAGATTTTGTACAGAACCAAAAGCCGCTAAGTTTTGGCTTTGCAAAAACAAATTCTGCTCAGCTAACGCAGTAGTATTGGCATCGTAATAAGCTGCTGTTGTAGAACGGCTGAAGGTAATGCGTGGGTCTAGCTGTTGAGCATTAGCAAAGTCAAGGTTTAGTGAAGGCTGTACTGTTGGGTAGTTATTTGAGATTGTCATTATTTAGCCCTAGTAAGATGGATACCATTTTGTTGTAGTTGCATCGTAGGTCATTGTGAGCGCTTTGCTTACTACTGCTGTTGAGGCCAAGGCGATATTACCCGCTGTAGTTGTTGTAAAGATACCTGTAGGAATAATCACAAGCTGACCACCACCGATTAATGTAGGCGGTACAGTAATCGTAACTACTGCTGTTGTGCCTGATACAAAGATAATCGGAGTTAGTGGAGCAATCGTAGTCGCACTAGCAATCGTAGGAGCAGGTAATCCTGTGCCATTAAACGGAGCAAATGTTAACCAAGCCAATGCACCTAAATCACGGTTATACGATACTTGATTTCTATCCGAGCCTATGAGTTTTTTAGTAGCCATTAACTTGTCATCTCCTGTAACTCAGCAGAGCTGAGTGCGATTGGGTAGTAAGCGAGTTTTTTGATGTATCCGTTGAGGAAATTTACTGAACCGACTTGATTACCAATAGTGAGTCTATTCAAACTAACAGGAGTGTTAGAGGAAAAATTAGTTCCAGCAACACCATTGGAAACAAATACAGGCGATAAACCATAAACTACAGCTGTAGAAACAGAACTGGAAGATGAAACTATATTTCCCAATCCTGTAACCGTTCCATTATTTTTAAGTTCTCCGTATACAGTCAGTGCTCCACCAAGCCTTGATATAGATACATAGTTAGCTGACGCACTATCGTCTAAAGTTGTTATTCTGTTATATGCAGAACTTGTTGTGTCATTAAATTTAGCTTGTGCAAATAATGTTCCTTGAGCTTGATTAAACCAAGGTGTAATGTTGGTTATTAAAGCAACTTCAGCAACTCTTGTTACCTGACTAGCTACTGTTGGGATATATGAGGTAGGGAAAGCTCCAGCTTCTAACTGTGCGCCCCATAGATAAAGTCCTGAGAATCCATCTCCAGCATAAACTGGAAAAACTACTGCACTTGAACTTGTAGATGAAATAATGTTGCACTCACCAGTAGTTCCAGTTGATGTGCCTGTTATCGTGCATCTATACACACCATTACCAACCGCAGTAATGCTTGAACTTGTTGCAGTAGAAGTTCCAACAACACCAGCAGTTAAATCAAAATTTGCATAAATACTAAAACCTGTATTTAAACATAATTGAACATACCTAACGCCAGCATTTTTAATATAAGCAGAAAATGTATATACAGTACCATTGCTTATAGTGACATTTTGAAGAATTCTATGGCCTGGGTAAATGTTTGCTGTGCTAGGAATAAATTTTGCAAATGTTTGAGTTCCATCAGGCGCTATATTTGCATTTAAGATAGCTGTATCTGTTCCCTGCAAAGTCCATCCACTAGCAAATTGACTTTGTGTAATTAAATTAGTCCTCTGCTCCTCAATCAACAATCCAAGGCTTTCGCCTGTTGTGGGGTTGCAGTCAAACCGAGCTACGCCAAGTGGGGCAGTCTGTAAGGCAGGGATATAGTTTGTTAGAGCCGTTGTTGTGGTTGCGTTGTACGCTGTCGCTGAAGCTCTTTGTTCAAGCTGACCAAAGGCAATATTGATTGCATCGCCACTTGTAACAATCTGAATACCAACTGTTCTCGAACCAGCAGTAGGAGTTGCAGTAATGTTGTATCTAACCCAACTTCCTGTAGGTGCTGTTATGGCTGTAAAGTTTGTCCCATCAAGTGTAAAGTTAATAGTTCCTGTGCCTGTTACACGCTGGACATAAAAAGAAACTGTATAAGCTGTAGCAGTTAGTGTTACTGTTTGATAGAAAGTTGAGTTACCAGCAGATGCTGTAAGGGTCTGTGCAGTTGTACCGCTTGCAGGGTCAGTAACACCAGTTGCTATAGCGTTATTAGTCGACACCCATGCAGCATTACCAAAAGTTTGTGAATATGCAAACAAATTCTGCTCAGCTACTGCACTTGTGATGCCGTTGTAGTACGTAGCTGTTGATGCTCGTGTGAATGTGATTCTTGGGTCAAGTGTTTTGCTATTGGCAAAGTCTAATAGAAGGCTTGGACCTTCGTTAGTTGTATTGGTAGTCTGCTGTACGTTGCTGTTTACTGTGTCTAGGACATCCATAAATGCCAGCTTGCCAAGGTACTGATTAAGTGGGACTTGGTTAGGGGCTGTGCCTACGTCTGTTTGCATAACCGCAGCATTGGCAGGGTAATCTGACCATACTGCTTGTGTACCGCTTGAAAAGTTAGTTAATGAACCGCCATTTGAAGAATCAAGGACAGTAGTACGAGCAAGAGTTGTTCCCCCGCTACCTATTGTTCCAATGCCTACTTCCCAGTTTGCGCCAGTTTGGTCTGCAATAACATAATAAGTTAGGTTATTAGCACCAATACCAGCAGAAAATGTCCTATAACCTGAAACTGCACCCAATAGGGTTACAGTTCCAGTACCGGGAGCAGCACAAGTTTCTTGAGTGCGATTATTAACTAAGATAGCCATTAGTCAGCCGTTAATTGAGATTCTTTAAAATAGCGGGTAAGAACTTCACCAGCTTCATTAGTGTATTCGACAAGAATCAATAATTCATCAGAATCTTTATCGATAGCTTTGTCAATCACTTTGCCCTTAATAGGGGCTGGTAATACTTGAGTAACTAAATCGCCTGATTTCATATTATTCCTTATACGCTTAATGTGTAAGTGACTTGAACTACGTTAGTGTTTGCTACTGGTTGATCGCCACCTGTAAATGTGCCTGCGGACAACAATGTTCCAGCCGTACTCATTAGGGTTGAAACTGCGCCTGTACCATAAACAATAAAAGCACCTTTTAATGTACCTGTGCTAGTCATAGTAAAACTGACAGCAGAACTTGTAGAGATTGAACCACCTGAAGCAGTACCAAAAGCAGGGGCAACTCTAGCAGCAAAAGTAGGAGCATTAGTAGAGCCAGCTTCAGTCCAACCACCATGAGAAGCCATTGTGTCGCCAGCAGCAGGACCAGTAGTGTAAGAAACAGAAGAAATCAAGCCCATATATGGACCTGTAACTGTATAGCCTGAACCAGTAAGAATGGTTTGCAGAGCTAAGTTTTTGCCAATAGTACAAACTACGTTATCAATGGTATCTTCCCAAAGGAGTGCGCCATCTTTAGTAAAACATTTAAAGGTATAGACACCTTGTGCATCCATTGCTTCGCCAAAATGAGATGGCAAGGCAATTCCTGCAGTAGCAGATTCTATTGCGTTTAATTTATCTTTCATGTTAATCCTTTAGGTCAAAATTGATGACAGGTTTGCAAATACAACGACAGTTCGGTAAATCACCGGGAAGTCCCTTTACTTCAGTTCCATACATTATGCCAATAACAGGAGGATTATCAAAAGAATATTCGTTACCTGACATTCTAATGTGATCTATTCTAGGCTCTTTTCCTCCTCCTGAGTGAACCCAAATAAACTTTTTTACTCCCATTGACTTTAGGCGAACAGTATTGATAGATTGATAGGCTTTTCGAGTTTGGTCAAGGGCTACTAGCCTTGCATGACGAATATTGCCTAAATATTTCTTATTGAGGAATGGCACTAAGTCCTCCATGCCCTTTCCAGTAGTAATACTTCTCATTACTTGACCCTGAACTTCAGCAAGATACTTTTGAGGAATGGCTTTAATTAGTCCAGCAGCTTCTTGAGTGCTTGCTTTGATAACTTCCTCTAGCTGGGCATTGCTAAAGGACATATCAATCTTAAAGTTCTCTGAAGCATCTTTAAGAGATAGTCCTAAAGTGACAGCAGAGTTACGCATAGTGCGCTCAATCATACGATCTACAGCTCTTTTGGCAATCTTGTTGAATCTTCCCTGCCATTTAACCATTAAAGCATTAAGTATGATTCTTGCTTGACTGGTCGTAGAAGCATCCATAGCAGATTCAAAGTTTGTAGCCTTGAATACTGCCGTTAATTGTCTTTTAATGTCACGACCCATTAAGCCTACTTCATCTACTATTGGCTTGGCAAAGTCGGTAGCAATACCTACATTAGGTCTCAAAGCTCCACCGACTGCACCCTGCTCAGAAATAGGTTTCCTGATTGGCTTCATTTAGTCTATTTCTTTTTACTCAATTCATTAAAATTCTTTCGGACTATTTCCATGTGACGCTCAGCTAAATGAATCTTTCCTTCTTTTTCATAAGCTCTAGCCGCTTCCATGTGTGCTTGCATAGCCTCTTTGGAAACTCCTTTTCCACTTATTGCATAGGCTTTATCAGCTTTTTCACCAGCACCATGATCGTCATTTAGTCTTTCTTGAGCTGTAGGAGGTGGAGCTTCAGGCTTACGTTCAGGTTTATGTTCACCTAAAGCTCTGCCGATTTCAAAAGCCTTGTCAAAATGTCTTGATGCTTGAATTGCCTTACCTTCTGCTTGGTATGCTTTTCCAGCTTCAATATGAGCTTCTTGTGCTTCTTTTGAAGCACCTTTTTTACTCAATTCTGTTGCTATGTCGTCTTTTTTTCCTGATCCATGATCGGGTTCTTCTGTTTCATTAGATTTAGGATTATGACGTTCACCAAAATGCTCTAAAGCTCTACTCTTGGAAGAAAAGCCACTAGCACTATATTCTCTGCCTTCATGCGATTTAACATTATGTTGTTCAGCAGGAATGCTTACACCCCATTGAGTTGTTTCTTTATGACTTGCAATTTTTCCATTAGCACTCTTATTAAAAGATTTAGTGCCTGTTCCTGAAGATACAGTCCCAGCCTCTTTGCCCTCATGAAGAATGGTATGTTTTTCTTTATTTGTAGTTTCGCCAGTAGAACTTGAAACCTTATTACTTCCTACTGTTTTATATTCATTACCTTTGGCAGAAGTAAATTTGCCCTTTTTTAGAGCCGCAGGACCTTCTTTTACATTTCCCTTGCCATCAATAAGGACATGAGCACCATTAACGGTAATCCACTGTTCATCAGCATCTAGCGCATCAGTCACTCTATCAAAAGGCTGATCTTCTCCACCATCAGGATCATCTTCAGGGTCTTCATCTTCAGGCATTTCATTCTCCATAATGCCTATTTCGTTATATCCGCTAGTCTTATCGGTAGCAATACGCTGACGTTCTTCTTCGCTGGAGATAGCCCCTGCACCTAATAATACTTGTCCTGCTTGAGCTTTTGCAAGGTTTGTAGCAGCCAATTCTTGAGCTGTAGGTGTGTCTAATGGCAACCAGTTAATAGTAGTTTCTAAGTTCATCTTGACTTTAAGTTGTGGCTCAACATAAGACTTAATGACTAATTGATGGTGTCTTTCAGCCAATGGGCTTAGATCGTGGGTTTGAATAGACTCTAATAGTTCATGGTAACTAGCTTCTTCGTACTCGCCTGTTGAATTAAAGCCTTTAGGAGTTGTACCAATGAGCTTAGTAGCGGGAACACCAGCAATAGCAGCCACTAACTGATACTGGGTCATAATCAAAGCATCAAAGTCCGCAAGAGAGGTATCAAACTGCTGGAACTCATCACCTTCTTTATCGCCTAGCTTAATGCCGTAGTTATCTCTAAACTGTGCCCATTGTTGTAATCGACTAATAGCTGCGTTGGTGTCCTGCATTACGGCTTCCATGTCAGTTAGCCATACAGTTGTTCTTTTGGACATAGCAAGCTGTGGAGCTTCATTAGAAGTGCGCTCTGCTGCGTACACTCTTTCCATGATCTGCTGGCTAAGAGGAATACCACCATACAGATATTGTGGTTTCAAAATATCAATAGGTTCAGCATGACGAAAAATAATTAAATGTGAGCGATGAATCTTTTTGCCGTTAATAATCCAATGAGTAGGCTCATAGAAGTGCAGGGTATCAGGCTGGCTGGCACTTGCTTGGTCTAGCATAGGAGCTGTCCAATACGGATCAACTTGCACAATGCCTTTATAGCTTCCAGCAGTTACACCATCGATATTAAATGGCTTCTCATAATATTCAGGATCGGTTGACATGACTTTAAACATGGCAATGCGAATACCAAAAATACGACCTTTGCGAATAAACTCTCGCATATTGAAATTAAGTCTAAATGCTTTGTCATAAGACTTAATAATCTTTACAGCAGCAGGGTCTAGTTCTTCACCATCTACTGACACTACGTTGTAGCCTTTACGGATTGCATCATCTCCGGGCATAGCGCAGGCTTTATTGATAAGCCAGTTCTGAGCTAAGATACCGCAGAGTTGTGCTCCGATAAACCCTTGTGAGGAATACCAAAACACAACTCCGTCTGATACGCTGTTTGTACCCGCATCATAGGTCTTGAATGCAGGGAATCCAGTACTGGAATCATCCATTGCATATTCGCCATGAAAGATAGGCTGTTGTCGTTTAATAGCAGTTAATCTATCTGCTACTGCAAAGTGTTGCTTTTCAGATGGCAGATTATCCCCTTCGTGAGTTGAAAATAGGCTTTTGCGAGCTTTTGGGGCTTCGGGTTTGACTTCAGGTTTTTTGAACCAATTAAACATATTTTCATCCAAAGAATGATCTGCGAGGAATCATTATTTCAGAAAATGCCCTAGATAGCGAGTCAATTTGGTCATCATTTGAGCCATTAGGGAACATTCTCATCTCATTGATAAGGGATTGATTCCATTCACCCCTTAACATTAACACATTACCGATATTAACTTGTGCTGCAAAAGGTTCAGCCCTTGTAATCTTATCCCCTGATTCAGGAGAGCTTTTAACTACAAAGCCTGATAGTTTTCTTGTTAAGTATAGTACCTGAGTTTTACCTGCTTGTCCGGGGTCTTGGGGAATACTTACTTTGACTTCCCGCCCATCGAGTGAAGCCGTATTAACCATTGCTGTGTCACGCTCATCGGGACCAACACGAAGTCTAACCATATCTCCAATAATAAATCGCCCATCAGGAAGCCTCCCAAGTTTACCGCCAGCAGTAAAGTCACCATCTAAAGTAGATGCTAAATCCCAACCACGACACCATTTTATATCTTCAGCAGGAATTGCATCTACTATTTTTATTTGGTCAGGCTTGAAGATACCTCCTTCTGCTGGAGCTGGTCTTTGCATATATTGACCTGAAAAGACATAAGGAGCAGCTTGTTCCATTTGACGCAAGGTAGCAATATCATGTTTCGCTTCCCATAAAGCCGTTCCATCTTCTTTAATAGCAGGAAGGCATACATGATCCCAATGCTCTCCATTGCCATTAGCAAGCAAGAACCCTGATAGATCAGATTCATGAAGTCTTTGCATAATTAGTATGATTGGAGTGTCAGGACTGTTCTTACGGCTCTCTAAAGTATTCTGAAACCAATCTATTACATTCTCTCGTATAATGTCACTACGAGCCTCATCTGCCTTGTGTGGATCATCTATGATGATTGCGCCTGCGAATTCAGGTCTATGTTTACCAGCACCATAACCAGTAATAGTACCGCCAGCACCAGCAGCATATACGATGCCACCAGCAGTTGTTCTCCATTCGTCTTTAGCTTTAGAGTTATCCATCAGCAAAGTATTAGGAAAGATGCGCTTGTATTCGTTAGTGCTAATTAACTCTCTTGTTTGCCAAGAATAGTTAGATGCCAGTCTTGAGGAGTATGAGGTATAGATGAACTCTGAATCAGGATGCTGACCCAATGTCCAAGACATAAAGTTAATAACCGCTAACTCTGTCTTTGAATAACGAGGAGGAATATTGATGATTAGTCTTTTGGTTTCTCCGTTATAGACTTTCATCAGGGCTTCACAAATAACTTCGTGATGCTCTGCTTTAATCCATTGATAGCCTTTTCGTTGTTCAAACATCCATTGGCTATACCAATAGAGGTCTTGTCTTGCTAATTTGTCAGCTACTTCTATTGTTTTTGCAGAGTATTCGTTCATCGATTCAATAAGCGAGTAGCAATATCTTCAAACTCATCTCTAGTAAGCTGGCTGTTCATTTGAGTATTGACTTGAACTGCTACTTCAGGATTCTTGCCCACTAATATATCTTTAGCTTTACTAATAGTGTCGGCTCTATGCTTGAAGTCCACTTGTTCTACACATGGAGCTTTGAAGCTATCTTGCACATTCTTTAGGGCTTGTCTGTTCAAATACTCTAACCACTTGACCTTGCTGTCCACGACTTCGTTCACAGCGTTCACGGTTCGTTCATCTAATTGGCTAAGTTCTTGTTTTGATTGAACTAAATTGTTCACGATATGAGCAGTTGATTTATCTATTCCCTTAGTGAGTTTGTTTATAGCCCCTAGACTAAGTTTATATTTCTGAGAAAGGTGTCGTTGTGTGAAGTCACCTGTCTTAAAGTCAGCAAGGATGCGCTCTTTTGTATCGTCAGGTATAGCTGGAGTTGCCATTGTGAATAAGTTTCCTTTTTGTTCACGATGATTGTAATACAATTATTTCGGAATGGTTAAGCAGACATGAGAGGATGCGATAAGTAAGGAATTTTTCTGCTTTCTGACTTACAGCTAACAATCGCCAAATCTCCATTCCCCCAAAGGGGTCAGGTTACGTTTATCCTGCGTCAGAAAAAGGAATTAACTGACCGATTTGGCATAAGAATAAACCATCAGGCAGCTTCACGCAATTCATCCGTTAATGATTGATGTTGTTTGCTCAAGTAATAGCTCTTCAGATGTTGCATATTCCCTTTCAAATCTCTTACGTCCCATTCCATGAATACCGGAATTTCCTCTGTGATGTTCAGGGCATAAGGCGATAACAGGGGCATTACTTCTCTTAGAAGTTCGTCTAATGTGATGAATTTCTGCGGGTGTGCCTTCTCCATGTCCGAGGTAGATACATAATATGCAGCCCAATCGTGCCAATTTATCATAGTGTTGTTTTTGTTCTTTAGTTGCCATTGTCTGACCACATTACGTTTCTTTCTGCTCCAAAGGATTCAATAAGAGTTTGTAAGTCAGACATTTCCTTTTTACCCATTGAGCTAGTAGATAGACCTAATACTACAAAGCCTGTTCCATCTAAATTGGGGACTACATCTTGTTTGCGCAATGCAGAAGTAAAGATATGTTTCCATTCTTCAGTAGAGAGTTTTCTTCCATACCATTCTACTTGTTTGCTTATATCAGCCAGTAAAGCCCATAAGCGACTGTTTTGCTCTAATGACCTATTAGGTGATCTTAAATCAACAAAGTAGCCTTCAGGAGCTTCCTGTATTGCTGCAATCGCATTCTTTCTTGCTAAGTCGTGTGCCAGTATAAATTGCTTACGCATTTCATTCCTTTCGTAAAGAGTGAAATACTATTATACTACCTAACTCCTAAGAACTTATGCGTTTGAATGGAAACTTTCCAGTTGTTAATTGTAGCCTCTCGGATACATAATTCAGTAGCTTTTTTGCTTTGACTTAAAGGTTGAAGCCATACATTGTGACAAGTAGTATTAAATAATATCTCTCTAATTAGATTGGCAACATCTTCTTCTTTGCCTACTGGATATTTAATCTCATCTGCTCTATCTAAGCAATTGGGTAAGATTTTAAAACCACCAGCCATGTTTAGTTTAGGACTAACTGTTACAAATACTTCAGGATTGCATTTGATTTCATGTGTTCCGCTTGTTTCAATTTGAACTGAATAGCTTTGATGTGTAAGGGCATTAGTCAATGGAATCAAATCGTATAGACAAGGTTCTCCCCCTGTCAAGACGATGTGTTGAGCATGGAAAGACTTTAACATATCTAGAATGTCAGCAACAGACATAGTTGCAGCAGATTCTTCATCTTGCACTTTTGCCAACATATTTACTATTGGAATGGTCTTGGCATTAGTTTCCCAAGTATGCTTTGTATCGCACCAATGGCAACCTACAGGACAACCTTGTAATCGAATGAATACAGATGGTGTGCCAGTAAAAGTAGCTTCACCTTGAATGGATTGGAACACTTCATTTACGGGATATGTATGATTCATAATCTTCTTTTGCTTTTTGTTTGTTTTCCCAAGGAAATACGAGCCAGTCATCATTGTCTATCTCTATGACAGAAGTAATGGCATTTTGCTTGCAAGTGTATCTACGAGCCAACACATAAGCTGGATAAGGGTATCTAAGTCTAATATTTTGTAATGTTTTACCGCTATCAGCAATGTCATCAACAAGAATAGACATTTTAGTAGGTCTATCTACAATGGGTTTACTAAACTTATGTGATAGTGCGACTGCAAGAACCATGCCGCCTCTTGGGATAGGATAAAAGCTATCACAGATAGGATTAGGAAAGCGATCAAGAGCTTCATTAAATTCTTCCCAAGTAATATATCTAATGTTCATTTTGAATAAATAGCTGAATTAGCTCCATGTTCTTTTACTTCTACTGATACTAGATGGCAACGAGGGCTAAATCCTGCGTCTTTAAGCCATTGTTCAGCACATTCATACACTAGCTCTGCAAACTTCTCACAGCCTCCTGCATCGACCTCTACAAGGTCTAAAACACCCAATAAGTGTCCTTGTCTAAAGTATTCAATATGAGGATCATCTGAAGCGACTACTAATTTATGATCAAAAGTATTTTCAAGCATTGCCTTTAATCCTTTTAATCCTCCGAAGTCAACGACCCAATTTCGAGCATCTAATTGGTCAGCTTCAAATTCAAATCTAAAAGATAAAGCATAGCCATGCACATAACGACAATGGGATTCAGCTTTCCATTGACGAAAAGCACAACTAAGCCCTAAATCATGCCCAAAAGTTTTAGTGCTACGAAATGTCATTTTATAAGCCTAAAAAATTCTGCTCTTGCATCAGAGTTTTCTCTAAAAAAGCCTCTCATTACAGAAGTAGTCATTACTGAATCATCTTCTTCAACTCCACGCATACTCATACATTCATGTTTTGATTTAATAATAATAGCAATGCCTTTTGGTTCTAAATATTTTTCCAATAAATCGGCAAGCTGAATAGTCATTTCTTCTTGAATTTGAGGGCGTCTGCATATCCATCGAGCAAGTCGAGAATACTTGCTAAGACCCAAAAGACGACTACTAGGCAATATCCCAATCCAACAATGACCAGTAATGGTAGCAAGATGATGAGAGCAAACACTTTTAACGGAAAGCGGACCAACGCAAATAATCTCATCCAAATTTTTGACATTAGGAAACTCCGTTACTGAAGGAATAGGTTGATAGCGACCAGCAAAAAGTTCTTGCAAATACATTTTTGCGAGTCTTTTTGGTGTTTCGTTGGTGTTATGGTCGTTTTCATGGTCAATTACTAGAATGTCTAAAATTTCTTTAAACTTTTGCTCAAGTTCAGGCTGAATACGAGCTAAATCACCATCCATTAAAAACTCGGAAATATTGTCATTAGCAAAAAAAGAACCACCAGCAGCTTTAATACGTTCTTTAATCTTCTTGGTTATGCTCATCATCGCCTCTGTATTCAATAATAATACTTGCTCCGCATTCCCCATCTTCGGATACTTCTACAAGGAATGTTCTCTTAAATCGTTTTGCTAGTTTAACACCCAACTGGGTAGCCATCATCTCACATGACATACCACCCATTTCACCACCAGCAAAGTGCAACTTAGCATAATCCATTAAATCATGGAATTCAATTTCTCGATCATCGTGATCTACATGAGTACGAATATCAACATGAAATAAGTGTCTATGGTTATTGGAAAGATACTTTCTGCCTTCAGGAGCATCAACCCAATAATGGAATCCGGGAACAGTAAATTTTACAAATATTGAATGTTTCATAATGGCATCCTGTAGTCGCAATCGAGGTTATTTTCCACATCGGAAATATATTGCCTCCAGTTAATAAGATCAGCAGCACAATTGGCAGCCGACATTTGAACAGTTTTTTTAGCAGCTTTTTCAGGATCTTTTAAATCATAACGGAAGACTTTTTCTTCTACTGCATCCCAAGCCTTTAAGCAAGCTCTAGTACTCATAGTCATCCAGCGAGTAGTTGAAATCCAACTAGAAGAATCTGCCGAACTTAATGGAAAAGCCAAGCAATGCTCATTAGGAGTTAAACCTAAGCAATGAATCCAAAGGTTAGGATATTTACGCTTACGCTCCCACATAGTTGCTAAAATGCGTTTACGAGTTTCATTTTGAGCTTGAACAATATTCCCAAGACAAATACGATCATACCGTTCAGCTAAATAATCAAAGTAATCCCAACCATCAACAAGAGGATGATACACAGGAATAGGATTAAATCCAAGACCATGTAATTTGTCTCTAGTTTTAATTTTATTAGCCATACCACCTTGGTCAATTTCAATATAACCCCAAGCCTTTTCTCCTATTTCTTTAACGATTCGAATGTATTTGTCAAAAAGAGCATCAAAACCATCTAATTCTTCAGGCGACATAGATAAGACTTGATCCATTGTCATATTGTTGTTTCTAGCGTGTTGATTGGTTAAATTAAAAACTCCTGAGTCAATAAACAATCTTTTGCCTTTACTTACGCAATCAAGAATGTATTGCTCATCATCAGCATTTTTAATTTCATTAACAGCACATAAAATGTGATCATAAAACTTATCTACTTCATCTCTTTTAAAAGAAGAAGGAGAAGTAGCTAAAAAATAAACATTTTTTTCATTTGGATCCCAAACTCCACCAGTTTTAATCATTGTTGTTTAAGCACTACTTCTGCCCCATAAACATCAATATATCGATCAACAATAAGCGAAGCAATGTAAGTATCAGGTTGGACTATTACTAACCGATGCTGTTCTGCTTTTTTTGCAAGTGCAGCATAAATGCCAGCGTAAGGAATAAACAAAGTTCCTTCTCCTTCAAGTTCATCTACCCATGAAGCCCAATCTGCAATAACATCGGCACAAATAAGAATGTGCTTTCCTAACTGCCAACGATCCCCTTTTTCTACTTTGGTTCGTGGTTCATCAATACAAATATCCATTTTATCAAGGAT
>Ga0208259_1000112_pt1 | contig 31466 bp, 11 predicted proteins | sample CryBogCBH22May08_FD_184618 | JGI IMG/M metagenome (GOLD analysis project Ga0208259, IMG submission 184618) | Freshwater microbial communities from Crystal Bog, Wisconsin, USA - CBH22May08 (SPAdes) | ecosystem: Environmental > Aquatic > Freshwater > Lake | place: Crystal Bog, Wisconsin, USA... | reverse complement strand
TATTTCACAAGAAAACAAGCCTTTAACTAATAGACAAGTTTATAATAAACTTTCAACTGTTAGAGCTAGAGTGTTATCACAAGAGTATAATAAACAAAGAACTCTTGTTGATGAATGTTATCAAATGTTACCTATGGCATTGATAAATGTTGGTTATATTTTTGATACTAATACAAGAGTGCTTAAATCTCAAAATAGAATACCTGCTATAGTAACAGGTAAAGACGGATATCTTATTCAATCTGTTACAAACATCAATGCTAGCTTAGAGATTTATCCTATTAATCAAGAAGAAGCTAAATATGTACAATATAATAGATATACAGGAAAGAGTCTATATTACTATTTTGCCGATAGTTTTTTGTATGTCAAGAATAGCGATAGTCTTAAACAAGTAATTGTAAATGGTGTATTTCTTAATCCATTAGATCTACCCGACGATCTACCAAACTTTTTAGATAGAAAGTTTCCTGTAAACTCATCTTTGATAGATAGTATTGTAACGTTAACTATTGAAGAACTATTGTCAGTACCTCCTAAACAACAATCTAACCAACAACAACATGCTTCTAATGAAGACCCTTCCTGATATATATCAACATTACAGGAAGAACGTTAATAAAGATTTGAAAGTAGATAGAAGAATCTATTATAAAGTTGTAGACCTATATTTACTATTCTTTGTTGAAGCATTGTATTCTGGAGTTAGAGTTTCTATACCAATGATGTTAGGAAGCTTTATTTATAAAGGTAGGAAAAGAGAAGTAACTCTTGATGAAAATGGTAAAATTACAGGTGTACCTACTGATTGGGGTAGTACTTTAAAGTTATGGAGAGAAAATGAAAATGCTGCAAAAAATAAACAGTTAGTATATCATTTTAACGATCATACTGATGGTCATGTTTATACACTAAGATGGAGTTATAAAATGTCACAAGGTAGATACAAGCTTTTGTATTGTTTTTCTCCATGTAGAATGGTTAAAAGAACTTTTGCAAAATTAATCAAACAAGGTAAAGAGTATGAAACAGACATCACTAAAGCTTAATGTTGCTAAAGCTTTAAAAAAGAAAGAACCTGAAGTAACTGTTAATATAAGAAAAGAAGACGGTAAAGGTAATTCTGATACTGTAAGAGTAAGAGAAATTAGTAATGGGTTTATTTTAACGAAAGAAAGTTGTGGTGATGATTGTGGATATGAAAGTGTGGAAACATATTATAGAGATAATCCATTATTAATACCAACAGAAACACTTGCTGCAATTTTTGAAGACGAAGATGAATCATGATATCATCGTATGCTATAATAGGGAAGATAGTAAGAGACTATGGAGATAGAGAAGATGAAGGTACTCTTATTGAATGGATTGGTGAAGCTATAGAATTAATAGGTATTAATGAATCTTGGTGTCAGAAGACTACAGACCTTATCAATCTTAGCAACTTTCAGTGTAGAATTCCTATACATTGTAGAAGTATTATTCAGATTGTAAAAAATAACAGTTACTCTACACCAGAGTTATCTGATAACAACGCATCTATTGATGCTATTTCTATTACCACTGATGCACCAGTACCTATTGATGAACTCGGTAGACCACTTACAGGATATGATGTAGCATATTATAGACCTTATTTTGATCTTGTATATGAATATCAGTTTTGGTACAAATCTCCAGGAGCAAGAGATCAGTCTAAGTTTGGAATAGTACAAAAGTCTAGTGAAAGCTTCTTTGATAGTCAAGTATATAAAGAAACTGCTGACTATCAAGGTAGTGTTTATCAGTATAATCTTAACAACCCTGAGTATTCTATTGCAGTAGCAGCTAAGATGTTAAGGTTCAGTTTTGAAAAAGGTCAAATTTTTATATCTTATCTAAAGCAGATAACTGATGATGATGGGTTTCCGATGATACCAGATGAACAAAGTTATGCTGAAGCACTGGTTAGTTATGTAATGTACAGAAGAACAAAGAAAGATTATTATAAACATGGTCAGGGTTCAGAAAATAGGCTGGTAACAGCAAAAGATGATTGGTTAACATATTGCTCACAAGCAAAAAACTATTCATTCATGCCCAAGTCTGTTGATGATATGGAGAAACTAAAGAGGAATAACGGATTGGTTCATCGTAATAGATACAAACAGTTTTTTAAATAGACAACTATGAGTACACAATTAAAACTTAGGGGTGGTATAGCAACAGCTTGTGATCAGTTTATAGGTACTTCAAAAGAATTGATCGTAGATACTACTAATTGGAATTTAAGACTTCACGATGGTGTAACTCTTGGTGGTCATATAGTTGGTAGTGGTACTGGTGGTGATGGTGGAGGTGGTGGTAATGTTGTCACTTATATGTGGATCAAATATGCAGACTCTCCTACTACTGGAATGTCTGATAGTCCTGCTGGCAAAACATATATAGGTCTTGCTTTTAATAAAACAACAGCTATAGAATCTACAAACTATGCTGACTATAATTGGAGCTTGATAGGAACTGTTATTACTAATCCAGATAGTACTTATACTTGGGTTGCTTATGCTATTAGTCCAGATGGTACGTCAGGATTTTCATTTAGTCCTGTAGGAGCTACTTATATTGGTTTAGCATATAATCAAACAAGTTCTACTGCTTCTACAGACCCTACTAAATATTCTTGGAGTCCTATAGGCAGTACTATTATTAATAATACATACATTAGTTATGGTATACCTACAGTAACTTCTTTACCAGCTACTGGCACAGAAGGACAAATGGTTATTTACAATGGTGAAATGTATGTATGGCATAACAATGCTTGGATAACAGTAAAAGCATGGATTACACCAGATACTCCTACTGGTATTGAGATTGTATATACTCTTCCTATTACTGGTATAGAAGGTCAGATAGTTTTTTTGTCTAGTATTGCTATAGGTGGTAATAAACTTTATAGATGGACTAATGGTACTTGGGTTGCTGTAGCTATGTCAATAGACAATACTGCTATTGTTGCTGACGCTTCTATAACAATAGCTAAGTTTGCACAAGGTATTACACCTATTGAAATTGTAGGAACTCTTCCTTCTATTAGAAATTTTGAAGGTAGGATTGTATACTATACTGTTGATAATTTATTGCATAGATATACAGGTAGTGCTTGGACTACCTCTATTAATGCTGCTGACATTACAGGTACTATCACAAGTACTCAGATTGGTACTAATCAAATTGCCACTGGTCATTTACAAACTAATTCTATTACTTCGGCACAACTTGCTGCTGGTAGTATTATAGCAGGTAAAATTGCTGCTGGTGCTATTAGTACAACTGAACTAGCTGCTGGAGCTGTACATGCTAATAATTTGTATGCTGGCTGTGTTACTGCTGATAAGATAGCTGCTAGTTCTATTACAGCTAATAAGATTGCTGCTGGTAGTATTACTGCTGCTTGTTTAGCTACAGATGCTTTAATTGCGGGTACTATTCAAGCAGGAAGTATAGGTACAACACAACTTGCCGCAAATGCAGTAACGGCACAAAAACTTGCTGCTAATTCTGTATATGCTGGTGCTATACAAGCAGGTGCGATCACTGCCGCTAGCATAGGCGTTAATGATCTTAGTTCGATCAATACTAATACTGGTACTTTAACTGTAGGTAATGCTAGTGGTACTGGATATATAATAGCTGGTAGTGCTGCCATTAGTGGTACTACTATGTCTGGTATAGGTGCTTCTTTTAAACAATTTGGTAATTTTTGTATAGGTAATTCTACTACTAATATTACATTTCCTGGAGATAAGTTGTATCTTAATGGAAATATTGTATCTACTGGGAATATACAAGATAATGCTGTTTCTAGTAGTACTTATAGTGCTTTTAGTGATGTTAGTGTTTCATGTAATAATGGGTCTCAGTGGGGTGATTGGGTAAATGTTATCAACCAAGTAATTACTGTAACTTCAGGAGGTTCTTTTACAGCAACTGTAAATATGGTAATTGATGGTTTAAATTCTCCTAATGCTACAGTACAGTTTTGGATTAGACTTGGTTCTAATGTGAATGGAGGAAATCGACAAGTATTTGGTTATAAACTGACAGGTTCAGGTATTGATATGTATTATAAAGCTCCTGTTTCTTTGAGTATTACAGGAACAGGTAATGATACTATTCAAGTGTATGCACAAGCAGGTTCTGACGATTCAATGACAGGTGGAGTTAATAGTTGGGGTTATACACTTACTGATTATATAAGAAATATTACATTAACAGTAACAGGGATGAAAAAGTAATGATAAATTATATAGTATATAATAATATTACAGGAGCTATTGAACATTGTGGTAATTGTGAAAGTACAACACATGTACATCTTAAACAAGATGAAAGTTTGATATGTGGCATTGCTGATACAAATAATGATTATATAATTGATGGTGCTGTTTTACATTTATCAAATGCTGAGAAAGCTGAAAAAGATAATATACGTTATGGTTATGTTTGGGATAAACATAGTAGAACTTCTAAAAAAATAGTTAGTGACAAAGAGATTAATGACTATAATATTGTGACAACAAGAAGAAAAAGAGATTCGTTATTAACCTCAGATGTAGATTCTATTAGTTCTGTAAGATGGAATAGTATGTCAACAGAACAACAGAATGCTTGGGTTGTTTATAGACAATTGTTACTAGATATACCTCAACAAGAAGGATTTCCTGATTCTATAATTTGGCCTATAAAACCATAATGATAAAACAAGAAATACAATCGTTTTATAAAGGATTGAATACCGATATCAATCCTTTAGCTCAACCAGAAGGTACTTATAGGTATGCTCTTAACAGTATCATATCTACTGATAACAATATGACTTTTGGTAGTGAGAGTTCTAACACTCTTATGTCAACAATTCCATATGGCTATAGCGTAATAGGTGATATTTACATAGAGGATGATTCTACTGTGCTGTTTTTACGTTCTTCTGACAATAGTGAAATTGGTATTATTGACAAGAATCATAAGTATACTACTTTAATAAATTGTAAAGAACTTAATTTTTCAAAAGCTAATAGCATACGTGGTACATATAGAGCTAAAATTAACAATGTTAGAAATATATACTGGGTAGATGGCATTAATCCTCCTAGATGTATGGATATTAATAACATTGATAAGTACTTAGCTACTGATTATCTTATACATATGGCTAGTCCTGTAGGAAATCGTAATAGTCTCTTATCTAATGCTATTGCCAGTTTTGTAAAGACTCATGATGTTAGTGGTTCTAGCATATCTGCAAAAGTTACTTTAGTGTATGCTGAGATATTTAAACGAACTTATGATATTACAGAAATTAATTGGTGGGTTAATAATTCTATATTTACAGATTATGCTTCTTTAATATATGCAATATTATCAGGAGCTACTGGTATTGATATAGCTGCTGTTACTAGATTTATTAATTCAAATGTTGGTAATAGTAATATAGCAGCAGGTGTTAGTAAATGGGATATGGATAAGTTGAAGCTTATCAAATCATATAATAAGATTCCTAACTTTGATGGTGTGAAGATACTTGAGAACGGAAATATTAAACCAGGTAGTTATTCATTTGCGTTACAATATTTAGATAGCAACTTAAATACTACTAATTGGATCACTACTAGTAATTCTGTCAACATCTATAATGATCTTCTTAATAATCAATATTCTAAGATTAGAGGTAGTAGAAATATAAGTTCTGCGTTAGAGACTTATGGCCCTACTAATAAGGCTATTGAGATTGTGTTATCTAACTTCGATCTTGATTACCCTTACTATAGAATAGCAGTTATTCAAAGTAATGCTATGACAGGTGTTCCTAACAATGTTCTTATTGATGAAATACGTTCTACAAACGAATCTGTTTATATTTATACAGGTAATGATACTTCTCTAACTACTGGTAATCTTGGTGATATTGCTATCAACAAAGAGACAATAGAATCTGCAAAATGTATCGAACAATTAGAAAATAGATTATTGATTGCTAATGGTTCAGGAAAAGATGTTAACTATTGTGAATTCCAAAAATATGCTAGTAAGATAAGTTCACACCTTACTATTAAACAAATATATCTCAATACTCTGTCTGGTGATGGTAATCCAAAAGACCCAACCTCTACGTTTAATAGTGTAGGTTATATGCCAGGTGAAGTATACTCTTTTGGTATTGTTTATATATTCAATGATGGTACTGAAAGTCCTGTGTTTCATATTCCAGGTCGTAATAAGAATGATGTTAGACCTTTGATCATTTGGGGTAATAGTGAAACATTCAATGATAACTTAGATTATTATGAGAATGTAGATTCGTATTATCCTGAAATACATACTGACTCACCTGATTATTGGGGTAAAGATTTTTATGGTGAACAGTTAGTTACTATGAACAAAAGGTTTCATAAGTTTCCTACTAGAAATGCTAGAAATATACCATTATATTCAAAAGATGTAGAAGCTATTAATCTTTGTACTTATAAGTTGGTGTGTACAATAACTGCTAATGGTTCTTCTGCTTATCCTTTGAATAGATTTACAGGAGAACCATTATTGATAAATGCTATTATTCAATATCAGACAGAAGGTTCTTCTACATCTAATGAGTTCTCAGTTATTGTAAATAGTAGTATTATTAACAACCCTATTGTTTTTGAAGTATATAATGATACTACACCTCTTGTCCATATTACAAATTCTAATGATAGTTATGGTCATATCACAGGTGATATTGTAGAGTATTCTTCTATATTTAATATTCATTTTGATTATGTACCTATTTTGGAAGAGGTTCTTAATCCTGTATACTATACTAATATTTATGGTATTAATTTTCAAAATGTTGAAGCACCAGACCCTAGAATTGTAGGGTATTATATTGTTAGAAACAAGAAGGAAGATTATGATAGATGTGTTGTTGATAGTGCTATTTTTGGTAATACAGTAACTCAGACTTTTGGTGCTGTTACATATAATGTTTTTAATAAATGGACTTCGGTAGTTGATGGTGAAACTATAAAGTCTGATAATACTTTAGATGCTTCTGGTTCTGTAAGAGATATTAGTAACGATACTTTATATTTTTATAGTCCTGAATATCAATTTTCAAGTAAACAATTAACTTTTGATCATATAGATATCTATGGTGTTCTTGATACTAGTAGAAAAATGACTTCTATTAATGGTGGTCAACCTTCTGATACTGGTAACTATAATCAAAGAGATTATAGTGTAGTCATCAAAGATGCTATGGCAGGCACTTCTTTTAATCCTGCTGTATATAAAGGTTCTGACAATAACGGTTTTACTCTGTTGATAGGTTATAGAAATATCAATCCTGATATTTCTATAGCTCCTGTTATAACATGGTCTTATGATGATGTTGGAAATTCTACTATAGAACAAATCATGTATGTTAATGCCGCAGATAATAGAGTGTATAACGGTGTTACTTACTATAATGCTTGTCAGGATAATAAAATAGGTATTATAAAGTTTAATAGTTCTCATCCTTTGTTTACTATGGAAAACAAAGCTACTTTTTTTGGAAATGATCCTGAACATAGACCTATATACTATGGTGCTTTAATAAAGACTAATGGTAGTTCTTATTCTAATTTCATGAATAGAAACTATTTCAAAGAGCATAACAATCCTATCTATTTTAAACCTAATGGAGTTGGTAATACTTTAAATATATTTAATGGTGATTGTTATGTTTCTCCTTTAACTCCTATTGCTTCTTCTTATTATGGAATGGTAATGGCCAATAGGCAAAAGAAAGATAGTACAAGTTCTATTCTAGCAGGTGTAGGTTTAGCTATTCTTGGTATAGCTGCTATAGTATTAACTGGAGGTATTGCTACTCCTGCAATTTTAGGTACGGGATTGGGTGCTACTGTAGGTTTGGCCGCAGGTCTTATGGCTATTAATGCTGGTGTATCAATGATATCTTCTGGTATAGCTTTGCAGAATTTGCAAAGTATGATAGCTACTGATTATCCTTTTGGTCTACAGTCTACTATATGTGATCTTAATATGAGTGAGTCTGCTTCATCAGATAATCTTTATGGTTGTGGATTAAGAGGTGGAGTATCTGCAACGGATGATGCTGTTGTAGTATTCTCTGATAGATTAACTAATGTATTCTTTGAAAGTTGTATAAATACTTCTCTTAGGACAGGTCTTACAAACAGTGATCCTGATTTCATAAACTCTATGAATCCTGTAAGAAATACTTTTGATTTAAGTTTTGCAAATGTTGCAGGAACTACAGTTGATCTTGATGGCTATGATGACGCTGAATTTAGAAACTATCTTACAGCTAAGTGGAGCATTATAGATTCTCAGAACCAAGATGGTAGGTTATATAGAGGTTATGCAGCTTCTGAATGGTATGATATTAATCCTGATTTTAGTAGAGCTAATAGAGAAAAGTTATTTATACATCTTCCTATTAATTATATACCTTCTATTTCAGGTGTTATTCAATATCCTAATAGAATATGGTGGTCACAAGAAAGTTCTCAGGATGAGATTATAGATACCTATCAAGCTTTTTTATCTAACAACTATATTGATATTGAACAAGAGACTGGTGAAATTACTAATCTGTTCAGAATTAGTTCTATTACTATGTATAGAGCTATTGATAATCTTTATATTCAAACAAGAGGTTGTATTTATAAGAAATGGAAGAACTTTCAAGAGCAGGTTCAGAATACCGATATGACTACTATGATAGGTACAGGAGCCTTCTTTGATCTTCCTCCTATAAAAGTTCACAACAGTGCTTGTGGTTTGAAATATTCTACAGGTACTTGTAAGATTGATTTAGGTTGGTTGTTTGTTGATAATCTTAATAAAGCTGTATTCTTATTTGACGGTGAGAAAGTTAGCAATATATCTAAGAACGGTATGGATGGTTTCTTTATTGAAGGCTTGGTTGAGCATATGGTGAAGCAGTTGTTAACTGTTGGATATGATATTAGTGATGTCAATATTAATGGTATTAATATTATAACAGCTTTTGATAAAAACAACAGTAGAGTTCTTATTACTAAGACTGATTTTGAGTTTATTGATGCTAGTAATTTTGGAGGTATCTACAATAGTAGCAAGACTGATTATACTACAAATAAGATCATTATCAGGGATGGAGAATTTCAGAGAGTTGGAGCTACCACCAAAACAAAAATAGCAAATGTTTCATTGGTAAATGCTTCTGCTTCAGGTGGTTGGATTATTAACGGTGATGGTTCTTGTAACCATACAGGTAATGTAAATTCTAGCATAAGAATAACAATATCTAATCTAGAAGTTGGTAAAACCTATATAGTTACTTATAATGTAAGTGCTGTAACAAGTGTAGCAAGTGTTCAGGCTTCGTTAGAAAATAACTTTGGTAGAAAAGTGACTGCCGTAGCTTCCAACACTGATAATTTTTCCTTTGGTGGTAGTTCAAATACTATAGTGTTTAATGGAATCGGTAATTTCACCATTTCAAATCTCGTCATAGAAGAATATTCACTTAACTCTACATTAGTATCACTCAATGACAACACTGTATTTATCAATAAGTCATTTACCATATCGTATAATTTAAAGTTAAATACTTGGATAAGTTTTCATAGCTATTTACCTATTGCATATGTATGTACTCCTAATAATACATACTCGTTTACTAACGATGCTGTTGTAGAACTTATCAAACTTGATTATGGTTCATTATCTGATGGAGCAACTATATTTGAAGATTATGGAAACATAACAGAAATCGCAACTATATTCAAAGACTATGGTGACTTAAGCAACGGTGCAGCTAATAATGGAATATACAAACATGGTACTTTAGAGAACTACTGTACATATTATAACGTCATATATCCATTCATCATAGAAGCTGTAGCTAACAAGAATGTTTTAGAGAATAAGTTATGGAATAACTTAGAAATAGTTGCAGACTCTAGAAGATATGATAATGTAAATAAAGAATTTTATTCATGTAGACATATGTTTGATAAAGCTGTAGTCTATAATGGAAGACAGTCTACAGGTCTAGTTACTATAAATACTGGTACAGGATTTAATAGATTACAAAAACTTGGTGAAGTTGTTGCCTCTCAGAAAGAAGGTGTCTGGAGAATTAATAATATAAGAGATTGTGTTATTAGCAGTAACATGTCTATATTTACAAAAGATTGGAACAGTATAAAAACAACATATCCTATCGACAAAGTTGTTAACAGTAGTGCTACTAGTTTCAATAAACCTTGGAGTTCTCTTGAACGATTCAGAGATAGATATGTTATAGCTAGATTGATTGATTCAAATGAAGATAATACTATTAATACTGTTGTTCATTTCATAACCGAAGAAAGCGGTGCATCTATAAGATAATATGGCAAAGAAATTAGTCAATACTGTTAAAAGTATGAAGTGTGGTGGTACTGTTAAGAAACTTAAAATTGGTGGTACTGTACCAATTACTAATCCTGTTGATACTCAGAATCCTGATGTACAGAATATGCAACAACAGGAAGTGCCTCCTATGCAGAGTAATTCTAATGAACAGTTGCAAGTTCCTCAAGCACAAGGTGGTCAAACTCCAAATGTTAACGCTGAAGGTGGTGAAGTGGTACAGACACCAGATGGTCAGTCTCAAGAATTAAATGGCCCCAGCCATGAGGATGGTGGTATAGACTTGGCTTTACCAGAAGGTTCCCATGTTTTTTCTGATACGCTTGGTGTAAAAGATGAGAAAGGTGATTTCAAGACTTTGGCAGAAAGGAAGTTGGAAAGAAGTGCAAAAATCAATCGTATAGCGAAGTATGTAGATAAACATCAAGATCCTTTTGCTAAGAATACAGTATTGAGAACTGTAGGTAACTTACATAAAGAAGAACAGTCTGATCTAAGACTACAAGATGGTTATAACAAGTATTCAGGTACTGGCGAATATGCTAATGATGGTAAAGTTACAGCAGCAGATGGTATTACTGACTTTAGTGGAGGAGGTATGCCTGCTGGTACAATGTTAGGTTTAGCTAGTCAATTAACAGGTGGTATTGGTAATATCATAAATGCTAACAACTATACTGCTAATAGACCTCAAATGCAGAATCCTTTTAAGGACTATGGTTTAAATGCTTTAAGTAAGTTAAATAGTTTAAACTATAATGTTGATCGTATTAAACAGAATAATATCAACATGATTGATAGAGTTCTACAGCAGAAGAACAATGATATGAATGCTCATATTACTGATGCTGGTGGAAGTATAAATCTACAAAGAGCACAAAGAGCTAATGCTTATAATGGTATGACTGACGCCTATGCAAATGCTTACTCTAAAAGTAATACTGAAGCTGATGGTCAGAAGTTAGGAATTGGTGAAAAGATGGCTGCTCTATCTGCTGAAAGAGATAAGATGGTTGGTACTGGATATGAATCACAGTATAAAGATCAGATTGCAGGATATGATGAAGGTTTCAATGCTAGATCAAAAAACATTAGTGATATGTCAGCAGGTATTTCAAATATAGGTACTCAGATGAATAAGAACTTGTTTAACAACAGGTATCTAGCGATAGAAAGTGAAAGATGGAAACATAATGCTAATCCTCCAGACGTAAGTAATAATCCTTATGGTGCAGGTATATTAGCACCAAATTTTACTTCTTTAGATAGTGAATATAATACTTATTAATAATGAGCTTCTACAACTTTCAATCGGCAGGTTTAAAACAGGATGATGGTTCTGTTCAAGATGTAGACCTTAACAATCTTACACCTGATGTAGATGCTATGTTAGGTGGTTTGTTTAAAGATAAAAATGTAGAAAAGCAATCTACTGATGACCCATTACTTGAACAAGTTAGCAAAGCTAAAGTATTCCAACCACAACCTGAAGTACAAAATAAGATACCTCAAGCACCTACAAGTTTGCTACCAGATATGCAGCACAGCTTAGGTGGTAAAATAGATAGACAACTTGGTACTACGGGAGTTAATAAACAGTATAACAATATACTCGATCTTATTAGTGAAAAAGAATCACATAATAACTTTAATATTATACAAGGCGGTAAAGAAGATAAAAGTTTAACATCTTCTACAATTTTACAACTTTCTAATAAATATCAGTCTAAAGCTCTTGGAGGTTATCAAATACAAATGCCTACTGCTATAGGAGCTTTAGAAAAAGTTGGTATTAACCCTTCCACTTTTAAGTTTGATTATGCTGGTCAAAAATATATTGCTAACTTACTACTTAAGAATAGAATTGGTAAACAAACAGACCCAGAAAAGATAGCTTATAGTTTATCTAAAGAATGGGCAGTGTTACCTAAAGATGCAGGTGGTAAATCTTACTATGAAGGTATTCAAGGGAACAAAGCTCTTACTGATTGGGCTACAGTTATTAACACACTAAAAAGAACATCATAATGGCATTTCAAGTAACAGGTATACAGACACCAAATTTTGGAGAGACACTTCCTATGGAAGCTCTTGAAAATTTACATAAGACTCAGGATGCTAATATTAAAGAGAATAGAGGTGCTTTAGGAATGATGATGGCAATGAGAGCTAAAGTAGAAGATATTACAGACCCTACCGAGAAAGCTAAGGCTATGGAAAAGCTTAAACCTTATACAGATCAGATAGAGAACTTAACTAATGCTGTAAACACAGACCCAAGATCGTTTTCTCAAATGGGCGATCAGTTATCAAGGGTAGGTATGGGATTAGCTAACGAGTTTACGGGAGGTGATGTAGGTAAGACTATAAATTTCTTTAATGATATAAAGATCAGAAAGCAGCACTTTCTAGATCAAGGTGGTTCTCAATCAGAAGCCGATGATATATATAGTACTCAGAATCCTAATATACAAAAGCAGTTGGAGAATATGCGTAGTAGCAAACCTTACAATGCACCTACAGGTATTACACCCAAAGAAGAAATTAGTGCTTATCAGTTGATGAAAGAAGGGCTACCAGGACTTATGAGAAGTCAACATGGTGACGGTGACTATGTTGTTCAGGCTGACGGTAAGACTGTAAAGAACATGACTACTAACATCGTCTATGATCTTCCAGACCAAGAGTTTCTATTTAAAAACTTAGTAAGAAATAATCCTCAATGGGTTGCACAACAGAAGAATAAAGCTCAGTATAGTTCTACATATAATAAACCTTTCACTATTAATAGTAAGACGGGTGATAAAGAGTATATAGACAAGAATGGTAATACTACAACTAATGAAGCAGAAGCTATTAATGCAGGTGAAGTAGATATTCATAATAGTTGGAAAACACTTGCAGGACTTCAGTTAGCAGGAGCAAGTAACACTTCCAGCATAGCACTTCCTCCAAAAGTAGGTGGTAAAGCTGAACCAGTAGAGGAATTGTTTAACGCTACTACAGGTGCTCCTAAGAGTAATACACCTGTAACAACACCAGAACAATTAACAAGTGCTGTTAGCAGTAATGCTGATGAAGTTAAAGCTATTGATGCTCAAATTAGAAAGTTAGATGCTAATCATAATGCTGACCCTAGCATCAGACAGGAGTTAGTGGATAGACGTGATGCGAAATATCAAGATTATAAAAATGCTAATGTTGAAGAAGATGATAAGTCTACACATGCTCTTAACAGTTTACATCCAGACAAGATTGCGCTTCTAAAGAAATATGTAGAAAATGGTGCATATCCTGAACAACCTAAAGATTTATTTTATAAAACTATACATATGACTGGTTCATATTCAGAACAAACAGATAAAGATTTAAAAGAATTAGCAGACTATAAACAAGCACGCGAAGAGTATATTAAAGAAAGAAAACGTATTACTGAACAATGGTATCCAGCAAATGAAACTAGTGTTGTTAGTAGTCGTAAAGGTTGGAGTCTTAGTACTGGAGATTCAGTTCAAGCAAATGAAGCTTTAAAAAGAGCTATTGATGTAGATCCTAGTGATAAAAATGTTATTGTAAAAGATAGTAAAGGTGTTGTGATAGAACATGATGCTGCTATGACTTTGTTAAATAGTGAAAAGAATACTAAAGCTTTTAAAAATGTTAGCATAGTACCTACTGATAACAATAATCATGAGATTAAGATTAATGCTTTTGTTGGTGGTAAGAATGTTACTATAGAAATTAAAAATGATCAAGCAAAAACACAATTACTAAACCATTTTGCTACTGGTGGTTATGACACTAATACTAAATTAATAGGTAGCTTAGGAGATCCTATAAGTAAAAGAGTACTTACAGAGTTATCAAAAACTAAACCTTCTCTTGATAGCAGTAAAGGTACAGGTGCTGTTAGGAACTTTACTGTACCTTCTGGTATAGGTAGTAGTGCTTTCAGCATAACTACTAGAAGAGCTAATAATGGTACTGTTAATATGGTTGTTACAGACCCTGAAGGTGTTGCACATCAAGAAATTATAGATAAGAATAAATATGGTGATCAAGTTGATCTATATGCAAATTATTTTGTGCAACTAACAAGAAAGGCTTATCTTATTGAAAAGGGTGTCATAAAAGCAGATAAACTACAACCTAATGCCGATTTCAGTACTCCTGTATCTGATGAAGGTATATAAAAACAACAACATCTATGGCTGATAATAATAAGATTATGCTCTACGGTAAACCTGTAGACTTTTCTCTAAATACAAATGTTAGTGTTGGTAACATATCTCTTCCTGGTGATTATGCTAGAATAGATCAAGAGAAACGTTCAGGTGTTGATCTACAAGATGAGAATGCTATGTACAACACTATGCAGCAGAATCAGTCATATACTGAACAGGTTGCTAGAGCTGGTACTAACTTCTTAGTTCAAGGTATTGGTATGGGTGTTATGATGTTTGGTGCTAATGATCCTAGACAGTTGGTGAATGCCATAAGTGATACAGAACGTCCTTATAGTAATGCTATTATGGATTGGTCTAAACAGTTTATGGATGAAAACCAAAAACCTGTATATCAGAAAGATAAAGAAACTACTTTTGGTAGTCTTACAGACCCTTCGTGGTGGTTAAATAGATTCTCAGAACTTGGTTCTACTGCTGGTATAGCTGTCGAAACTATGGGTGAGACTGCTATTATAAGTGCTCTTACAGGTGGTTTAGGTACTGAAGGTATGTTAGTTAATGCAGCAAAGAAAGTTGCTTCTATTGAGAAAGCTGCATCAATGAGTATGCATATTGCAGCAGCTCAAAGAATCGCTTCTACTGGTACTTTTATGTATGGTGGTCTTAAAGAAGCATTAACAGAAAGTAATGATACTTACATGACTGTTTACAAAGATCAATTAGAAAAAGGTGTACCAGATGAACAAGCAAAGTATGCAGCAGCTAGAGGAGCTGCTTTAGTATTCAAAGGTAATGCTATCTATAAGATGATCACAGGAGCATTAGAAGCACAGGCTTTAACATATAGTCCAATTAAAGGTCTGCATGAAGGTGGAGGCATTGTTGATAACGTACTTGAAAGAATACCTAGTCATATGCTTCGTCATACAGCAGTTTTAGGTTTGGAAGCTGCATCTGAAGGTTCGGAAGAAGGTATACAGTATATTCTACAAGAAGAAGGTAAACATCTTGCTGATAGGATGTCAGGTTTTGGTGATGATTCACAATTTGGTGATAGAATGAATCATTATATCAAGCAGACTGAGTTTATCAATAGTGTATTTGTTGGAGCATTGGGAGGTGTTGTTGGTGGTGCTATAGAGCATCCTATTTTAAAAAAGATATTAGGTAGAGATCAGAATCCTTTTGAAAGTCTACATGAAGAACAATCTAAGATGGCTAATGGTGTAACTCTCAATAAGATTAATGAGATTGGTATGGCTATACATGATGACAACATCATTTTAGCAAATGCTCTTAGAAGAGATATGTCTAACGATAGTGCTTTGTCTAAACTACATCTTGATAGTATTGCTGATAAAGGTACATCATTATATGATGATCATGTTAATTTCTTAAAAACTACTCTTAGTGCCGCAGAAAGTTTTTCAAAAGGTGTAGCTAGTGAAGAGCAGAAGAAAGCTCTTGCTACTATGGGTGTTCATGAAAATGATGAAACTAGCAAGAACAGTATTGAGAACATTAAGAATCTGTTTCCAAAACTTATTGCAGATGCTGAAAGAATTAAGACTATATATGGTGAGGAAGCTGAACGTAACAACGGTAATCTTCACATTGTAGCTCCTATAGTTCAAAGAAGGCTTGATCTTGAGAATACAGAAAAAGATTTAGTACAAACTAAAGCTGATATAGTAAAGTATAAAGCCGAAAATCCTGATATAATTTTAGAACATGGTGACCCTGCTATAATTTTTAAAACTTTGGATACAAAGCTTACAGGATTGTTGACTAGAAAAGATGTTCTTGATACTGTGCATGAAGGTGGTTTGATGACTGATGATGAAGCAAAACACAATAGAGAACAGGCAGCAGAAGTAGATAAAAAAATTGAAGAACTTAAACAGCAGAGAAAAGATGCTGTTGACAATCTCTCTGGTGATGAAGCACATGCTGTCAACAGAAAGCTTGATGCTTTTCCTGACGATCCTTCATTAGATAAACTACAAGTAACACAAGAAGCATTGATTGCTAAAAAAGAACAGTTGATACGTGAGATAGCTGATTGGAGAAGCAAAGATTTTCAGAGAAAGAAGATGGAACAGTATCACAAGAATGTTGTGAAACAAGCTAAAACTGTTAAGGAAGCAGAAGAAGTTGGTAAAGGTAAAGGTAAAAATGTTGAAAAGGCTGTTGAAGAAAAGACTGATGAACTTAACAAGCCTGCTAAAGTAGAGACCTTAAAGCCTAATAAGCCTGCTACAAAGAATTCGCCTGTTGCAACTTTTGATGCTACCACCAATAAAGAAAAGGTAATTAATACCGAGAAGTTAGCTGTTGTAGCTAAAAATCTTACATCTGTTCAAGATTCCTACATTCATTCAAACAAGGATGTTGTTAGAGTGGCAAGAAAGGTATTTGCAAAAGAAGAGCTTACAGAGCCAGAAAAAAATTTCTATAAAGGTAATAGACAATTTGTAGATAGAGGTGTTAGGATATTACGAGATGCAGGAACTACTTCTGTTGATACACCTATAGAAGATGTACAATTCTCTATGCGAGTGTTGGAAAAGGATGAAGATGGTAATGATTATGTATCAACAGAACATAAACAGATTGCTGAAAAAGCAATCAGACAGTTTATAGACGAAAATAGACTTGGTAAAGCTAGAGAATTTGATCAGAACTTTGTAGATGTAATGAAGGAGAAGTTTGATGCTGATACCGTAAAGAATATGTTCTATGCTTCAGTTTTAGGTTGGAATGAATATGCTGGTAAAAAAAGTAATATTGATAAAAGTTTTAAAACACTATCACTTGATGAAGCTGTAGCATTATTTGATGATAACTTTGGTAATAAAATTGATATTAAAGAAGCTCTTACTGGTGTAGAAGAAAGTATAGAAGCTGCTAAAGCTTCAACTCCTATAGCACCTATAGATATGCCTAATGATGCAGGTATTAAATATGTTAACGATAAAGGATACTCGCAAACATTACCAGGAAGTCTTATTGCTAGAGTTGTAAATTTTAGTACTAATAATCCTATATTTAATGCTGCCACAAGAACGCTTACTTCTTTTTGGAAATCTGTTAATACTATTACAAATTCCAAAGAGATAGATGCTGTAGCATTGGATAACTTTGAAATATATAAAGAAGGTAAAGAACTTGTTGCTAGAGTTCCTGAGAACTTTATGGACATTAGAGCAACCGTTCATTGGAGTAAAGAACTTACTAGCGACCCTGAGTTGTTAAGTACTAACATGGTTATTAAAGGTATTAAAGTTGGTAATAAAACAATTTCTATTAAAGATCAACCTTTATTGTTTAAACATCTTGTTGAAGGTGTACAAGTTGTTGTTGCTGCTAAAACTGAAGGTGGTAAATTTAAAAGGTCTCACAATGATGATCTTCAGAATCGTCAGATCATAACTTTACATTTTCCAGAAGGCTCTGAAGAGTATTGGAATAATATACCTATCAAGATACATGATGATCAAAAAAATTGGAATGCTGCTATAGGTGAAGATGTTGAAATTAGTAAAGATGTAAATACTGCTGTAGGTTTTGTGCATACTGTAAGTTGGCATCATCCTATAAGATATAATAACACTAAAGTTACTGAAGATGATATAGAAAGTGCTAAGAAACAGGTCAGTGATGTTAGAAATATGTTCAAAAATTCTAAAGAAGAACTGCATAACAAGAGTGTTAAGCTTGTCATTACTGATAGTACTAATGGTAACTTTGATGCTGCTCCTAATATTGAGCCTACATTAGTAATGTACGTAAGCCCATTGATAGGTACAGTAGGTAATACTTTAATGGCTATTAAAAGTAGTAAAGGCGATCTTATACTTCCTAATGGTAATTTTGAAAAACTATCATTATCAAGAATAACAAACATTGATGCATTTAGAAAACTTGGTAAACCTGGAAATGGTATGGTACTTTTACTATATCCTCATGGTGTTAACGAGAAGAATGAACAACTATATCATGTATCTAATGTGATGGGTGTTGGGCCTTCTGAAAATGGTATTAAATCTGTAGGTATATTATCAGATTTAAGAAAAAAGACTGTTGAAGGTAATTTTGAAGATGGTACTGATTATGATAAAATCATTACTTCTATTAGACAAGCAATTATCAAGTGTGTAGACCCTAATAATCATGAGGTTATTAATGGTCATAGTATGGAAAAGATTAGTGATCTTTATAAGTATATTAAAAGTTTTGTACAGATACGACAGGGTGGACGATGGGGAAAAGATCAAGTATCAAGAGAAGGTATGTTACTTAATAAGTCTGAAGATTTTTATTACACTGGTCTTAGTCCAGAGAGTCAAGAAGAAAACGCTACTAAAAAAGAAGGAGAAAAGAGTAAAGAAGGTCAAATAGGTATTAAAATGCCTAATGGCACATACTACTATATTGGTAGTGGTACTAGGTTCAATACAGGATTGACAAAAGTGTTAGATCATCTTTGTAAAAATATACTTCCTAATATGAAGCTTGAAAGAGATGTTGAATCTTTCAGGAATAATCTACCAGTAGAATTTATAGATAATGAAGGTAAGAAGTATGTAGGTCATGAGAACTATGTTAAATATTTAGCAACTAAATTATCAACTACAACGGCTGAGTTTAATGTAGGTTCAGAAGAAAATCCCCTATATACACCATTTTTACAGAGGTCAATACAGTTCAGACCTAAAGATCAATTTGATCAGTCTGTTGATGAAGCTGTTAAGGAAGCTATAGAGGATAAGAAAGAGCAAGTTGAAGAACAGTTGAAGAAAAAGCAAGTTGAAGAACCTTCTCCTGTTATAGAGGGTATGTCTGATGACAATGTTGCTTTTGTAAAAAAAGCTATTTCTGATATCTCTAGACTGTTAAACAAAGATTCTAGAAATGTTCATGACATATCTGATATCGTTAGAGATCAAGATGTACAACTTTCAATGACCATAGATGATGCTATTACCGCTGAACTAAGTAGAGAACTTAGAGATTCTTCTAACTCTATAGAAGAGTTGATGCCATCAGAACAACGTGAGTTAACGCTTAGCTTGTATAATCTGGTAGCAAAAGACCTTTCAGATGCTGAAGAATCTATGTCTAGAAATAAGGTTGACGAGATTATTAAAGATCATCTTTCAAAAATTATTGATGGTGTTGCTGGCATAGTAGAAGACAATCGTTTGAAACTTGAAACCTTAGTAGAGGAACATCCTGAAGTACAACCTCTTCTTGAAGACTATAATACTTTAGTTAATAAGATGGATGCTGTAACAGGACATGATGATATTATAATTGCTGACGTAAAAGAACAATTAAAGAGTAAGAACTTCATAAAGAAGGAAAATGAATCTTTTGATGTTGATCCTGAGAATCTTAATGCTAAACAGACTGCAAGTTTTAATATAAGAAAGTTGATGTCTGCTACTTATGATCTTGAAAAAGATGGTAGCTTTAAAGACGGTTTTTTAGGTACACAAAAATTCTTAGAAGCTGATGAAGTATTTGACAGAGTTAGTTCTTTACTTGCTGATAAACCTGCAAGCTTTGATACTTTCATAAAAATACTCAAAGCTGCACGAGGCCCATATCCTTGGTTATACTCTGAAAAGAATTATGATCTTGTTAGTAGACTTGAAAAACTACAGAAAGAAGATCACAAGACCGCCAACGAGTTTACTTCTCTTATGAGTAAACATCAGTTAACAATGAAGAGTCCTTTGTACAGTGTCAATAAGAATGGGATTCGCTTTAATATGGCGGATACTAATTCTCATACCAATACACGAAAAATGGTTAAAGATTGGATAGACAATCTTAAAGGTACTGTTGATGAAGAAGGTCTTGTTAAAGAAGTTAAAGAACTTGACTATTATGTATTCAATCCAGAAAGAGTTAAAGTTGTATATGATAATCTTGTAGCACTTCAGAATCTTGCTCGTAGTCCTTTAGAATTTGCAAAAGTTGATGGTAGGAAGCTAAAGGAAGTAATGGATAGCACAGGCATATTGTTATCTGAAGATTTACTTGATGTATGGGTTAATTATGGTCTTACTAATAAAGATGGTTCTCGTACACAACTTGTGGATGCTATTAATAGCACAGATTTTATATTTGATAATTTAGTTAGAGAGTATAAAAAAATTCTTGATGCAGATGCTGTAGGTAAAAAAGTAGTTTTGTCAGAAGGTAAACTTGTTAAAAATACTGTTATTGTTAATTCAGAATCTGTAGCTTATGGTAAAGTAATGTATGAGGCAGCAGAGGAAAATGCTAAATATGTTACTGCTAGAATGGTTACTTCTTGGAGGGATGGTAAGAAGAATGTTTATGGATTCATGCAACATACATTTACAACCAATAGGGTTAATGATCTTAAGAACTGTGTAGATGATAAAGGTGAGTTTATTGGTGTAGCTAGAGACATTAATGAATCTTATTTCAACAGTAATTCTCAAACGCTTGCTTTATTAGCTAGTAGTTCTGATTTTAGAAACAGATATAAAGTGTCGTCTCTGTCTAAGACTGCTATTAAGAAGTTGGGTGCTGCTGTATTTGGTGACAAACAGATATCTAAGCTTGGTGGTGGAGATCATGAACTTGCTAAGATGATTGCGTTTGGTGATATGGTACAAAGTCCTATAGCTAATTCAACTGTTAACATTGGTAATCTTCCTTTAAAAAGAAGAATGGCTAGCATGTTTGGTTTAACTATGAGTGATAAATCACAGTTGTACGTGTTTGATACTGCTGTATATATGTTTAAGAATGAACACTATGATGTTACAGAAATTAAAAATGCTAACTATAATGAAGAAGATTATCAAGAGTTTGGTATTGGTGTTAGTAAAACAATAGCACCTAAGCAAGAAGTTTTAGATTTATTATATACTCATGTGGTACAAGCAGAACTTACTAGAATTAGTAATCATTTTGGCAAAGAAGACATTAATCTTAAAGGTTACAATCCTGACTTTGCATATTTGGTTCCTAGACTTAACGTTGCAAAATTAGAAGATGGTAGAAGTCTTATAGAACTTGTACGTAATAGTAATGGTAATCTTGCTTCTATAGAAAAGGAGATTAGACCTACTATAGATAAGGAGATGTTAGAACTTGTCAAAAGTCTTGCATATAAGAAGCTTAAAGAATGGCATGAACTTGGTATTATTAATGAAGAGGGTAAACTTCTTCATGATAATAGTTATATGAAAAGTATGTTTGGCAATGCTACAAAAGATTTGCAACATCAATATGCTGTTCATGATTATGTATTAAACTACATGTTGCACAATGTCGATATGTATAAGTTATATGGAGGAGACCCTGCTGCTTATTATAAGAATAGTTCGGTTAAAGGTGTTGATTTAAAGGACTATACTAATCAGAATGTCTTTGATGTTATAAGAGATACTATGGTTAACGTAGGTAAGAGGTTAGCTAGTCAGGCAGCTCCAGGTGAAGGTTCTGCTAACTCTGATGACAATCATTACATTCAAATCTTCGGCAAAGATAAGGAGATTGTTGAAGGTAAAGTTTATCAAGAAGTGTTGCAGAAGCATGGTCAAGTTATTGCTGATGGTTTCAGAAATATAACTGCTACGGATGCCCAAGAGTATATGACATGGAAAGAGTTTTTATATATGATGGAAGCTAGTGGTAAACTTGAAGATGTTCTTAAAGATTTTACTGTTTCAGAACTGGTAGAAGCTAAGAAGTTAAGACAAACTAAAAACTCTGAACTTACTGAAAGACAAAAGTTCTTATTAAAGAAAGTATATCAAACTGTCCAGAAACCTGTATATACTGGTCAACAGTATGATACTGAAAACAGAATGATGGTTCCTATATATATAAAATCTTCAGCTTTTCCATTGTTTGAGGAGTTTACTGGTGGTATGGAACTTGACAAGTTACGTAAAGTAATGGAGCATATAGAAGATGTAGAAACTGAGAAAGGTAATAATACTACAGTTAGATTCTCATATGATAGTGCTAATAAGGTAGGAGGTGTAAAAAATTCAGCTAGTATTTTTGCTCATGATGGTACTATAAACGTTGATGGTAAAGGTGTAGATGTTGATGGTAAACCTACATCTGATCTATATAATAACTATGATAAACATACTCGTACACTAGATAGATCAAGTTTTAGAATACAGCAGCCTATACCTGTAAAATCTGCTAAGCATGATTATCAAGATAGTATTACTAGAGGTACTCAGATATCTAAGCTATTGTTATCTGCTGGTGCTATCAATTTTAAGTTTAACACTTCTGAAGGTGTTAAGACTGGTTTACAGATGTATAATGAACATATGCAAATTTACAAAGAACTTGTAGCACATAAGCTTTCTGAACTTAAGAAAGAACTTATGATTGATGATGCCGGTAATTTCTTACCTGAAACTAAGATAGAAGCTGCTACAAAACTTGCTAAAATATTACAAGATGAAGCTATAGAGAATAACTATAGCAAACAGGACAAAGAAAGTTTAGCTCTTGATAACGATGGTAATTTTGTCAGTCCTATATGGATTCTTTCTAATTCTGATAAGGTCGAAGCCCTGCTACATTCAATTGTTTCCGACAGGCTTACCAATGTTAAAATGCCTGGATTTTCTTACGTGGTGGGCTCTGAAGCAGGTTTCCAAAGACAAAAAAATTATAAAGGTCATGACAAATCCCGAATGGTTTGGATAAATGGCCCTCTTACTGATGAAGAAGGTAATCCTAGATCATTAGCACATGATGAAGTATTTTTACAACCTAAGTTTAGAGGTTGGGATGGTAAGCTTATTAATTTATTAGAAGATGTAGTAAGGAATGGTAATGGTGAAATAGTTAGAGATGAGAATGGTAAACCTGCAAGATATGTACAAAAGATAACAGAGAAAGGTGGTGCTAGTCATTACAAGTTGAATACTCAGTATATTGATGAAGATTTGTTAAATACAATATCCTTTCGTATACCTACATCTAAACATGCATCTATATCTACAGATAAGATAGTAGGTCTTCTACCTCCTGAAGCTGGAGATTTGATGATTGTATCTGCTGGTAAAGCCAATCAGAAAGGTCTTGACTATGATGTAGATAAAGAAAATACTTATCAATATCATACATCTATAGATGCTGAAGGTAAGATTATAAAAACTACAGCAAAAGAAGATGGTAGTAACAATCAAGAAATGATCTTGAACAAGTTGGTTGACATGCACAAACAAATCATGTCAAACGAAAAAGTTCAGAAGAAGACTCTTGAAGTTCTATCAACTGAATATGCTATGTCTCAAAAAGCTGCTCTTGAGAAGATCACTGGTAAATATGATATTAATGATACACCAATTAGCGACATGTATCAGAAGGATAAATTGTTAAAAGGTGCTGTAGGTAAATCTGCTATTGGTGCTTTCGCTTTAGATACAGTCTTACAACCTGAACTTGAAAAGTTATTTGCTGATAACAAAGCTTTACAGTTGATGACAACTATAACAGATGTAGATAGAGATGGTAAAGAAGTTACAAAAATTGTTCCTCATAATATCACAATAGGAGAATTTAAAGCTAGCAAGTTAGGACGTACTAAAACACTTGACGGTGCTAGAGACATAGCAGAAGTAACATCTGAGATGCTTGATACAGCTACTGATAACGAGAAGTTACAGTTCTTAGGTGCTGTTAACTTTAATAACTATACAATACCTGTTATTAAAATGCTCAACTTTTTGGGATTTGATAAAGGTACTGAAGTTGATGGTATTAGTAGCATTAAAGTTTTAATGATGCAACAACCTGTCATAAAAGAATATGTAAGAATGTCAAACGTTCTTGATAGTAATACTGGTGACTATGTTGCTAAAGAAAATAGAGATATGTATATCATGACTTCTATGATTAGGAAATATGGTATTAAAGAAGAAGACTTTGTAAATCTTCCTAATGGTAGCAAGCTTATCAACAAAGCTTTTGTAGATCAGATAAAGAAAGATGTCAATGGTGAAGAGATAGACCCTCTGTTTCAATTAAAAGTGTTACAGACATTTATTACACTTAAAGATTATGCTACTTCAATACAAGAAGTACAGACTAGTACTAATAAAGATTCTAAAGGTTTAGGTATTAGTTACTTTGACACGATTTTCGATAGTCAGAAGATTGCTGAGATATATAAAAAAGAAGGGTCTATTAAAAATATATCTAAACTTGTAGGAAGATATTCTTTTGACAATAGCGAGGGTGCTGTAAATACTGCGGGCATGTATATCACACCTGAAACTATATCAAGTATGTTTTCTGTTCATGCTCTGGGAATGGCTAAGGCTTTATGGGGTAGACATTTTCCTTATGAAAGCACTCTTATTAGTAGAATATTGTTTAAATTATTTAGTGGAGATGTTAATACCGATAATGCTAGAGATGTTGTTGACGAATTAAAGAAGTTTATGTATAGTGATAATAGTTTGAAATTGTCAAAGACTACTGCACAGGCAGAAAGAGAACGTCTTGCTATAGATAAAGTAATTGATGATAAAATCATTAAAGAGTCACTTGCTAGCTATATTAAGAGGGTTCGTTTAAAATTGAACAATGTCTTATTAAATGCATTAGATTTTGATATTAACCCTGGACAGAATAAACTACAGTACTCTACTATCAAATTTACTAGTACACAAGACGATGCTTACTCAGAAGAAGATTACTATAAAGCACATACAGAACTGTTAAGAAGTAAGATTGCTTTACCTGATTTTAATGGTGAGAAATATGATACTACAAAGTTGGGTAAAGATTTGTTTAGATATGCATACCTTCAAGGTGGTGTGCAGAAAGCCAATGAGTTTGTAAAATATATGTCTCTTACTTATGCTAAGGCTATCGGATTTACTGATAGCCTTAGAGATATGAGTGATGCGATGAAAACTAATGGTGATACAAAGAATACTGATTATCAACTTAAGTTATCTAATACATTCTTAGATCAATTGTTTAGACATAATCCTGAGTATGGTCTTAATATTAAGCAAGATACTCTTGTTAAGATATTAGCTAAAGGTTTTCAGATGAGAGATAGTAATATTAAACTTACTGCTGAACTAAAAGAAGATAGATTCTATGTCAGATATTCTGAAAAGAATGAAGTTACAAAGAAGTATGATACGCATGAATACCTGTATATAAGAGTTCCAGTAAGCGATCGTGATTATAAGAGGGTTAGCAAACTTGGAGATGTTGGCATGACTGAATATGATGCTAACAATAGTGACTATTATCCTAGTAATGTTACTGATAATGAAGCTACTTTTAAGGATGCAAGGAATAAGCTTGGCTTGCTGACTAGCACTGCTAAAAAAATATCTCCTTCTTCTGATAAAAAGGATGCTAATAGAACTCCTATAGCTAATCTTAGTATGAAGGTTACTATTGATGCTTTACTTAAACATAATGATGTTAGTAAAGGTAATAAATTCTTGTTCAATCTTTTTAATACTGATAGTATTGCTAAAGTTTTATCAATTATTAAGTTACAAAACAATTCTAATCTATCGACATTAGGTAAACATACCAAAGGTCTTATAGAAATTAACAATGAAAATTTAAATATAGAAAAAGACCCTAACAAATATGCAACAGTACTTCTTCATGAAATTGTACATGCATTAACAACGTATAAGATAAATAAGTATGTAACTACGAGGAGTGGAGTATTAAAACCAGCTAAAGTGTTTGATGCTTCAGCACCTGCATACATACATGATTTAGTTAAAACGTTCAATGATATTAAAGCTAGATTGATCGAAGCTGGAAAGGGTGATCTTTTGAAGAGTATGGAAACTAAAATATTAGCTGCACAAAGAGCTAATAGTACGGAACCTACAAGTCTTTCTCATGAAGAAGGTCTTGTTTATGGTATATATGATTTACATGAGTTTGTAGCCAAAGTACTTACAGACCCTGAGTTTCAGAGAGTTCTTAATGGTATCAAGTTAAAAGACAGAACCCTTCTTGATAGGTTTGGAGACTTTATTACTAAGATACTTTCTTCATTTGGCGTTAGTGAGTTTAAGAATCCTAGTCCTATACTTAGAGAAGCTATTCAGAACTCTATAAGGTTGATTACTGATGATAAAGATATACCTACGATAGCTCCTGAAGTAAAACCTGCTGTACAGAATAAAGTTGCTATCAAGAATGTTATTGATGAAAGTAATAGAGTTCTTAATGAAACACTTAGTGACAATAATAAATTGAAGAAAGGTTATGAAAAAGTTCGTATACCAATTGGAGATAATGAATATGCAATTATTAATGCTAAAACTATAACGTTTGATGGGTTTCCAGACTTTGAATTTATAATACATAATAATATTAATGGTAAAGCATGGATAGTTGGAGAGAAACGTACTGGAAGGGCACTATTCCAAGTTCCAAGTAGTACCCAAAAAAAAGCTATTGCTGATGCTGAGAAAATATTAAATGGAGTGGGTATTGAAAAGTTTAAAGAAGCTTTGTCTAAAAGTGATATTGTTAACAAGCCAACTACAGAACCAGTAGTAGAACCTAAGAAATCTAATACTCCTACTAACATAGCAGATAAAGCTGGTAAAGATTTTGTTGATAGTGCTGATAAATTTGATAATATGTTTACTAGCGGAAATTTTGAGATGCCTATAAAAAATGAGTTATGGAAATCTAACGAAGAAAAGCTATCTTCTTCATATCCAACTCTTACTATGGAGCAGTTCAATAGTGAGAATGCTGACATACAGCAGAAACTAATAGATTGTGCATAATATGACAACACCAGAGTTCGTATCAAGCCTTATGGCAGCAAGAATAGATATGCATATAGCACATCTACAGACAAAGAAGTATTCTCAACATATGGCTTTAGACGGTTTCTATAATGATATTGTAGGACTAACCGATACATTTGTTGAGTCTTATCAAGGCATGTACTCTTTGATTAAAGGTTATAAGATTGAATTCTCTGAAGGTGTTGACCCACTTAAATATCTTCAGAACTTAATGTCGGAATATACTATACATAGAACTACTTATACTGATGGTTATCTTCAACAGATTATAGACGATATCATTCAGTTGATTGCACAAACTGTATATAAACTTAAATATCTTACTACTTAATGGCACATTGTATCAACGTTAATCATCAGGATGTACAAAACTTAGCTGAAGAGTTAAGTCTACATCCTGCTATTGTAGCTGCTAAGATAGCTGTATGGCAAGAGAAACCTGGAAATAAGAAAACTGATTGGCCTACTAAAGAACAACTTCAACAGTTGTCACTACCACCAAAAGAGAAATTGCATGAGAGGCAGAATTCTGTAAATGAATTAAATGCTACTACCTTTCCTCACATAAAGGATGTCAATGGTAACTCTGTATTTAGTCAGACATATAAAACCATGATGAACTATTCAACTAATAAAGAAGAGTTGGACAACATGTATAGATATACTCAGTCTGAGAAGTTTAAAGCTTGGAATGCTATTACAGATGTTAATGGTGAACCTATTATTGGCTTCATAGAAGACAGACCTGTATTTATGAATCATGCTAATGAAGTAATGAATATATTCCCACAAGATAGAACTGTTAACATCATAACTACAGATAGTGTTCTTAGTAATTTATCTGAAGTAGGTCTTATTGATGAAAAGAATAATGTTGATACTGCTGATATTGAAAGAGTTGTAGAACTTAATGAACAGTATAAAGAGATGTATAGTTTCAAACACCCTCTTTTATATGTATCTAAAGTAGGTGATAATAACAGAGTTATTGTTGATAGAGGTATGTTAGCTGAAATAAATAGACAGATAATTAACGATTCGCACATATCATTAGAAATGGAAGTTGGTGATGAGCTTACAGATGATAGCAATTATGAAGAGATGGGTAATAAAGAAAAGACTTTTGCAGAAAAGTTTTTAGACTTTAAAAGAGAACGTAGAACTAATCTGTTTGAAAGGTTGAAAACTAATGAGAACAATCTTGCTCGTAAACATACAGATCAAGAAGCTTTCGATTTAGGTGTACAGAAACAAGCAATATTACATGAACTTTATGGCAATGTTGCAACTGATACTAAAGGTCTTGTTAGTGAAGTCAAAGAACTTACAAAACTTATTACTGGTAATGAAAAAGACATGTATGTTTCAGCTCTTGATAGTTTTGGTGCTAGAGATATCAACAGACTGGAATCTTTGATAAATGCTGGTGACAGAGACTCTCTTGATGAAGCTGTGATGTTAAGTAAGTTCTATAAAAACTTTACAAGTTTGACATCGGACAACTATGTTATATCACCTAATGAAAGAGGAAACTTATCTACTGAAGATACCGACTTGTTAGCATCGTGGATGACTAGAGTTAACGATCTAGATATGATGTTGACTAATGCACTGAGAGAAAACATGTATGAATTTATAGCTAGTAGACCTTCTGTAATGTCTATGTATGGTGCTAAACTATCAAAAGAAGAAGTTGCTAGAATTACAGGAAAAGACGGATTGAAAGATGCTTCTGTTATAGATATGTTCTTTATGGATGCTTCTAATGGTATCTTTTCACATAATGGCATCATACCTCAGATAATGATGTTGGAGCTTGAGAACTCTATGAGTAGAACTCTTGCTACAACTAAACATATTGAAGAAAAGATTACTGAATTACTACCAAATGTAGAAAAGCTCCTACATTCTTTGGATGGTGGTAGTCATAAGTTTAGGGCAGGAGGTGGAGTCTCGTTTGATATGTTTCGTAGAAAGAACAAAGCTGGTAACAAGACTGGTGAAATTATAGGTAGATTCTCTGATGAATGGGATGATGTAGTGGCTAGACAAAAACATTCATTTATGAACAGTAAGAATGGTTCTGATAATAGTGAGATACTTGCAGGAAACTTTAATCCTATAGAGAAGACTAAAGCTCTTGAAGAAGCTCGTAGGGAATGGTATAAGAAACATGCTACTATTATTAATCCTATGGCAATAAAAGAGCTTGTTGATTATGTAGCTGAACATCCATTACTCAAAAATATGGGTTGGGAAGCTAAAGAAGAACTTTCTACAGCTAAAGACTTAGGTGTAACAGATATTCATTACAACGACATCATAGAGGAATATAAACAAAAGTTTGAAGCATATGCTAATGATTATAGATGTCAAAAGCAAATGTTGTTAGGAGATGTAGAAGGTGAATTAAACAGTCTACAAAAACTTAAACTATCTTCATGGGAAAAAGAACATTCACCTATCTACGGTTTTGAGAACTGGAATGAAGAAAGTTTAGAAGGTGATAGGTATAGTTATAGATCACAATATGGTGATAATGTTACTATCTATAATGATTTTGAAAATAATGTAATTATACCTAAGAAAATAGTTGATGAGAAAGAGTCTGGTTATTGGGATGATAACTATGCTACTTTTGAACAGCATCCAGAATTACATGAAATGAGAAACCTTCTTAATGAACTCTCAGAGTATATCAATACAGCTACAGGAGAGAGAGGTTTACTTACAGACAAAAAGAAGTTATGGGAAATATTGTTTGATAATAGCGATGCTACTTTTGTAGCTAGAATGCATCAAGTATGGAATAGAATATGGGACTCTGTAAAAGAAGCAATATCTATTATAGAAGGTAGTGAAGTTACAGGTGCTAATCTAGATGCTGATAGAAAGATAGTACCTATGGTGAATCATCAGATTGTTGGTAATAACAGTTTGATATCTAAGAAGTTTTTAATGGAGAAAATACGACTTAATAAGATGTTGGATGAACATAGTCAGATAGATAACTATTATTCTATTTTAAATATTAACAATCTATCTGATAATGCTTTAAGACTTATAGCAAGTTATCTTAATATTAAGTCTAATGATGCAGATGTTATTCGTGAAGAGATTGGTAAAGTTGTAAAAGTTGATGATGGTTTTATACCAATAGGAAAGATTATAAGAAATAGTGTTGCTAATGAAGTTATTGAACAGAGTTCTACTAATATTCCTAGAACACTTGTAGCGTATGCACACTTAGCTGCTGAGTATAATGCTAGACAAGAGGTGAAACCTATTATTGATTCTTTATTGAGTTATTATAAAGATATCAAAAATCTTAAGACTAATAATGTCAACTCACCTTTAACAAAAGATGCTCTGCCTATATATGATGGCGATAGAATTAATGCTAATAAGCAAATGGATAGTTGGTACAATAGAAATGTACTTGCTAATCATGATGAACAAAAATTCGGTAACATTGCTAAAATATACACAGAAGATGATAAGCAGATGGATAAAGAATTATCTAACTTACTTATAGGTGCTAATGAAGGAGATGCAGAAAGATTGTTAAAGATGAAAGGTGAACTTGGTAGAGATTGGTATGCTTCTCAATCAGTTCTTGCTTTATATAGAGCAATAAGACTTAAGACTTTAGGATGGAACGTATCATCTGCTGTAAGTAACTTAATGGATGGTTGGATATCTAATGAGGTATTTGCTTCACAGACTGATTTATTTACTCATGCTGACTGGTATAGAGCTAGTGGTAATATTGTTCAGAAGGCTATGGTTGCATGGAACTCTAAAGAAGCTACTCAGTTAAAAGCTTTGATGGAGAGATATGATATTGAGTTCAACTCTAGAAATGAATTTCAGAAGCAAGAAGATAAAATGCCATTATCTAAGTTAAATTTGTTGACACCTTACAACTTATCTAACACTAAAGTAGAGTATTATAACCAGTCACCATTAATGGTGTCTATTTTATTACATA